>Ga0207705_10000109_pt1 | contig 93256 bp, 82 predicted proteins | sample KBSC13metaG_FD_184314 | JGI IMG/M metagenome (GOLD analysis project Ga0207705, IMG submission 184314) | Corn rhizosphere microbial communities from Kellogg Biological Station, Michigan, USA - KBS C1-3 metaG (SPAdes) (version 2) | ecosystem: Host-associated > Plants > Roots > Rhizosphere > Soil ... | reverse complement strand
TGGGTAGCGAAGTTCGGTTGTGATAACCGCTGAATGCATATAAGCGGGAAGCACGCTCTAAGATGAGATCTCCCAACCCAAAAGGGAAATGAAGGGCCCAGGAAGACCACCTGGTTGATAGGCTGGATGTGGAAGCGCAGTAATGTGTGAAGCTTACCAGTACTAATCGCCCGTTCGGCTTGTCCATAGAATTTACTCTGCGCAGTGAGAAAGTCCACTGTTCTGGATTCATTCAATACAAGCTTTGTAGTTATACGAGATATAGCTAATACGTTTTGGTAAATGTCTGCTCAATCTATTCAGTTGTGGAAGATCGCGAGAGCGAAATTCTCAAGTTTGCCGGTGAGTTTACCGCGAGGGTCACACCCGTTCCCATCCCGAACACGGAAGTTAAGCCTCGTTGGGCCGATGGTACTGCACGCGTAAGTGTGTGGGAGATTAGGTGATCGCCGGCATAATATAGAAGCCCCATCCTTTCGAGGATGGGGCTTTTTACTGCCTACGGCCTTCATTACAATATGGCTGCGCAAGGTGCAGGGTCGATCGACCTATCGACTGTTCTAGTAGCCGGCGCTGGTCACGACGTTTTCTAGGGGTTTATCCTCGATGTAGCGTCGAACCTGTTCCGCTCCAAAGCGAAAGGCACGATGGATGAACTCCGATGTTGATCCGCCGACGTGCGGCGTGATCAGACAATTTGGCGCGAGCCATAGCGGATGCCCCGGAGGGAGAGGTTCCGGGTCGGTTACATCGAGGGCGGCACGAATCCGGTGTTGGATCAGCGCATCCACCAACGCGTCGGTTGCGACCACCGGCCCTCGGGCTGCGTTTACCAGTAAAGCTCCATGCTTCATCAGGCCCAGCTCCGGCGCTCCAATCAGTCCGCGAGTGTCATCGGTCAATGGAACGATGACAACGACGATGTCTGCCCCCGGCAGCCACCTTTGCAGATCAGCAACCGCGTGAACTTCGGGAGATGGACGAGCGCTTCGCGCTATGCGCAGAATTTTCACACCGAATGGCGCGAGCCGCGCTTCGATGGCCGCGCCGATGGAGCCATAGCCGACGATCAACACTGTTTTGCCGGCGAGGTCGTCGCCCAGGACACGGTACTGTCCCACCTGTGCTCCATGCTCGTTCAGAAAGCCATCTGCCACCGATGCCTGGCCCTTCCACTCCTCGCGCAACTGCATATCGCGGTAGAGCGGAAATCGTTTGAGCGAGGAGAGGATCGCCGCCAGAACCCATTCGGAAGCGGAGATATCGTGGATGCCGCGGCCATCGCACAACACCACATCTTTGGGCAGCCATGGCGTAATCCAATCGACGCCAGCCATCATCGATTGAACCACCTTCACTCCGCGTAGATGCGAGAACGCCTCAGCGGCATCGCGCCGGTGAAACGGCAGAATCCAGAAATCGACTTCAACTGTACTGGTTGGCTTACGGGGAATTCGCACGATCTTCGCGTCCTGCGGAAAATCGACAAGCAACTCAGCGGAGAGAGTTTCATCGACGCCAACACGCACCATACTGAAATAGTATGCATTTTTTCAAAGATTTGCTCGAAGAAGCCACCTGCTTACACGGTCGTTCTGGCCTGCGGAAATGCGGCAATCCGCAGTTTACGGCGATTGCGGCGCTGCCGATTCGGGGAAAACGGGGTTCGGCGTTTCGGTGGACGAGTGCGTGCTGTTCAGCTTCGCACATACTGCAAACTCCTCCTGCGCTTCCTGTTTCTTCCCGAGATGTTGATAGATCTGACCGAGCCGGAAGTGAAGCGCAGAGACATTGGGCGCAAGTTCGACCGCCTTTTTCAGCTCCTCCTCCGCCTGCGGCAGCATCTTCAAGGCCTGATACGCGCGTCCCAGCTGCTCGCGCGCTTTAGGGTTCCGGGGTTCGAGCGTCGCGGCCTGCTGCAGGAAGGGCAACCCTTGCGCGGGTTGACCATGCTCAGTCAATAAGATGCCGAGATTGAGATATGGCTGCGCGCTTTTCAGGGCCGCGTTGTGCTGCCACTCGATCGCCAGCCTGTACGCCTTCTGAGCGTCATCGGAGCGATTTAATCCATCGTAAGAAAGCCCCAGATTGTTCTCACTTTTTACATCGCGCGGGTTGAGGCGAAGCGCATGAGTAAAAGACTCGATGGCCTTTTGAAAGTGATTTTCGTTATATTGCGTGCGGCCCAGAAGGTACCAGGCGTGCGCATCTTCGGGAGTCTCGGATACCACCATGCTCATCCACTTGTCCGCATCCGTGTAGTCGCCCAGCAGAACATAATCGAAGGAGACAACGGTCAGGTCTTCAGGGGAAGGCCGCCGGCTGCGCGCGCCTGCGGTGTACTGCTCAAGAGACTCCTTGGGTTTCTGTTCGAGAAAGAGCGTATACCCCAGCAGAAAGTGCGCCTCGGCTGAATCGACATGCTGGGTCAGGTAGCTTCTCAGGGTGGATTCCGCCTTGGTAAATTCCCTGGCCTTCAGAAAGGTTCTGGCCTGTACCAGGGAGTCGTCGCCCATCGTTGCAGGCTGCTGTGCCTCCAATCCCTTGGACAGCAGCAGCAGGAGGACGAACGCAAAGGAAGCTCTGAGTTTCATTCCGGAGAAAATATATCCTTCTGCGACGAACCACGCAGGCCGCGAACACACCGCCTCAAGCGGCGCATACCACATCATAGTGTGCGACTGCGACGCAGGCAATGCACGTGCGATCCGGATGGCTAAATGGCGGAAGAGGAGGGATTCGAACCCCCGATACCCTTTCAGGTACGCCAGTTTTCAAGACTGGAGCCATCAACCACTCGGCCACTCTTCCTCTCTGAAGTTTAGTACGCGGCAGGGTGCCCGCGCAAAAAGATCAGGCGTCAGGATGGGTTGTTCGATTCGTTCCCTGGAAGCATGTATCTTTATTCCCAGACGGGTCTGGCCTGAATAAAGATGAATTCAAGGCCGCTGCGGCATAAGTATGCGAACTGAGAGAAAGCGGGAACGGCGTTAGTGAGAACCGAGGCAGTCAATTTTTGGTGGGTCTGCGTGCTGGCTGCCTTCGGGGTTGCAGGTTTAGCACATGCGCGGGCTCAGACAGCGCCTTCCGTCAGTCCGAAGTCCTCTCCATCGGCGGACCTTGTGCCGGGAAACTTTGTCGATACGATCGGCGCCAGCGGGATCAAATTTACCGGCGTGGCCTCGCATACCTCGAAGAAATATCTGATCGAGACGATGGGGTCCGGTGTCGCCGTCTTCGATTACGACAACGATGGCCTGCTGGACATCTTCTTCGCCAACGGCGCTCCGCTGGCCGACCCGACGCCGCTCGGAACCATCCCGCAGAAGAAGAGCGAGAAGGATTGGAACCGTCTCTATCACCAGAAGAAGGACGGGACCTTTGAAGATGTGACCGAGCGCGCGGGCCTCAAGGGCGTCGGCTACGATATGGGCGTCGCAGTGGGCGACTACGACAATGATGGACATGAAGATCTTTACGTAACCGGCTATGGCGGCAATCATCTGTATCACAACAACGGCAATGGGACGTTTACAGATGTGACCGAAAAATCCGGGACCGGCGGCAGCGGATGGTCGACCAGCGCGGCCTGGGTCGATCTGGACAACGACGGCCTGCTCGACCTGATCGTATTGCGTTACATGAAATGGGACTTCAACGATATCTGGTGTGGAGAGCACCGTGAAGGGTATCGCGCCTACTGCCATCCCGACACCTTTCCTGCGGTTCCGCCGCTGGTGTATCACAACGACGGCAACGGACACTTTACCGAGGTGGCGCAGAAGATCGGCATGGGCGCCCCAGGCAAAGGCCTGGGGCTTGCCATCGCGGACTTCAATAAGGACGGCAAGATCGATGTCGCTGTCGCAAACGATTCCATGCTGGAGTTTCTCTACCAGAACAAAGGCGATGGCACCTTTGAGGAAACAGGATTGACGGCGGAGACCGCTGTCGATGGCGACGGCCGCACCTACGCCGGCATGGGAATCGATTTTCAGGATTACAACAACGATGGCCTCCCTGATCTGGTCATCACCGACCTTGCCAATCAGAAGTACGCGCTCTATCGCAACAATGGCGATAGTAGCTTTACCTACGACAGCTATGTCTCGGGTATTGCCGGCATCACGCTGTTGCACTCGGGCTGGGGCATCCACTTTCTCGACTACGATAACGATGGCTGGAAGGACCTGCTGATCGCGCAGGGCCATGATCTGGATACGATCCAGTTAAGCTATCCGCAACTGCGTTATAAGGAGCCGATGCTTCTGGTGCGGAATACCGGCAAGCGGTTCGTCGATGTCTCCGGTCAGTCGGGCAGTGTCTTTCAGCAACCCTGGGTCGGGAGAGGTATGGCCGTCGGCGATCTGGACAACGATGGGCGTGTGGACGCGGTTGTGACCACCAATGGCGGCCCGGCACACATCCTCCACAACGAAACCAGTACGCACAACCACTGGCTTTCAATCGATCTGGTGGGCCATCGCAGCAACCGTGACGGCATCGGTGCCGTGATCAAGGTGACCACCTCGAAGGGTGCGCAGTATCTGACGGTGACGACGGCGGGAAGCTACCTCTCCTCCAGCGACAAGCGCGCCCACTTCGGGCTCGGCGCGGATGCAGCGGCAAAGGAGGTTGAGATCCATTGGCCCAGCGGCATCGTCCAGAAGCTGCAGAATGTCGCTGGGGACAAGATCTTGAAGGTTGATGAACCGAATGGTGCCGGCGCCGCCGGAGTAAACAAAACTTCGCGATGAAGCCGCAATGCGGTGTACGTCGCAGAGACGCCATCCGTCGTCGTTATCGATTGACGGAGTAAACGACAGGGTTCAGCGGCGAGGCTACAACCTCACCTACCTGCACGCCCGGACACCATCGTTCCGTATCGGCACTTTGATTTTTATTCTTCGGCGCAGTCAGTTGCATGGCTTCATCCATGTAGATGATCGTCATTACTTCGCGCGGACGATCGGTCGTATTTGCGCCGGCGCGATGAAACGTCCAGCCGGAATGAAAGCTAACCTCTCCCAAATCAAAGCTGCTCTCTTCGAGATTGAAGGTGCTAAGCGCCTGTTTCAGCGTCATCTCACTCTCGTCGCTGATCTCCAGGTCGCGGCCAATCTGGAAACGATGGCTCTTCTCGCAAAAGGCGAGCGGGCCCATATCGAGCAGCGTCGCCTGCAGCGGGACCCACGCAGTCACCATCTTGTCGCTCGATACCGGCCAATAGTATTGATCGGCATGCCACGGTGTGATGCCGCCGCCCGCCTCCTTGTAGAGAGCCTGATCGTGATAGATGCGTACGCCGGTCGCTCCGATCAACTCTGCCGCGATCCGTGCCAGCCGCTTCCCGAAGACAAACTCCTTCACCTCCTCCGACCGGGTCCACAGATTCATGATCTGCAAAAACGCCTTGCCGTAAGTGGTGCGCTGCTCGAGAGGCACAGCATCGGTCGACAGTTCGGCGACCCGCTCACTAATAACCCTGCGATAGTGCTCCAGTAGCGAGGGAGAAAAAACATGCTTCAGCTTGAGGTAGCCATTCTCGGCATAGAACGACATCTGTTCCGACGAAAGCGCAAACGGCGCATCCAGTTCTTCCAACAATTCAGCTTTATCGATTGCTGATGCCATAGGCGTCGCCTCCATCGCGATGAAATCTTCGAACTATTTGGCAGGGGTTCCCCGGCCCGTAAGCTGACGAATCAGGTCGACCTCATGCTGACGGTACGGGGTATCGTCCTGGCGAAACACCTCGTGGAACCAGATCGTCGGCTGGATCAATACATAAGGCCGCTTCCACGAGTCCCACGGCAGATAGGTCTGCGTCTTTCCCGCCACCAGCCCCCAATTGATCGCCGCGACGTTGTACTTCTTCGCGATGGGCAGGGAGCCATCGAAGGTGCTGCCCGCGCCGCGCGCCATGTACTCGGTGCAGAGGATGGGCCGATGCCGCGGCTCCAGCTCTTTGATGCGTGCTTCGAACTCCTCCGGCCAGCCATAGTTATGGAACGAGATCACGTCGGACTCGGCAAGCTGGATCTTCGTCGTGGCACTCTCCTTCGCAGGATCGGACCAGTTGCCCACCCATACACCGCTCGTAAGCGGCTGGGACGGGTTCGCCGCACGCGCCCATGCAAAGGCCTTGGGAAGCAGTTCATCGACGCGCTTCACCTTCGCCGGAACATCCGCTTCGACATCTCCGCCCTGATTGTCCGGTTCGTTCCAGATATCCCAGCCAAGGATGCGGTCGTCGTTGGCGAACGCTCCGACGACTCCTTCAACGTAGGCCTTCAGCTTCGGCTCGTAGGAGCGGTCAAGCAACTCCCGCTTGCCCGGACTCTGCACCCACCCCGAGTTGTGAACGCCGGGAATCGGCGGATGCTGCGGACCCAGATGCGGATTGGTCTCCCAGCACGAGTCGAACAAGACCAGCAGCGGCCGAATGTGGTGTTTCGCCGCGATGCTCAAAAAAGTATCGAGCCGCTTTTTGAAGCCTTCCGGGTCCTGCTGCCAGAGCTGGTCCTGCAGAAACACGCGCATCGTGTTCATCCCGATCGACTCTCCGAGTCCCAACTCTTTGTCGTTCAGCGCGGGATTGAACGTGGCAGCCTGAAACATCTCCAGCTCGTTGATGGCGTCGGAGGGGATGAAGTTTGCGCCCACAAGCCACGGCTGCTTCGCGTACCAGTCGTTCGCCTGTTTTTCCGTCCATCGCGGACGCCCCTGGCCCCACACTGAGGCTGTCTCCAGAATGGCAAGACCGAGAACGAGGGCGAGTTTGAGCTTCATGGGGAGTTCCTTTCAGGAGTAGGCCAAAAGAGTTTCGTAAGTCTGGCGTTCATCATATCGCAAGGAGGTGCAAGCGGTTACATAAAGCGGTTGTCTATACTGAACGCTAGCCGATCAATCGGTGGAGGACGAACGAAAAACATGAAGACCCCCCCTTTCGCGCCAGGCGAAACAGCCATTACGAACCAGCAGCCGAGCCTCTTTACCCGCCGCCAGATGCTTCATGGTTCCGGCATGCTCATCGCCGCCGCGGCCGCTCCTTCGGCGCTCTTCGCCGCGCCTGCCGCCATTTCGTCCCGCAACCACCGGCCAATCCCGTCGAAGCGGCGCTTCGTCAGTCCGGCCATCGAAGAGGCGATCACCCGCACTAAAAAACAGATCGCCGATCCGCAGCTTGCCGCCATCTTCGAGAACTGCTTCCCCAACACCCTCGACACGACCGTATTTCCTTCCACGATTCACGGCAAGCCGGACACCTTTGTCGTCACCGGCGACATCGACGCCATGTGGCTGCGCGACTCTTCGGCGCAGGTGATGCCCTATCTTCCCTTCGCAAAGCAAGACCCGGCCCTGTCGCGTCTGCTTGAAGGCGTCATACGCCGTCAGGCCCATCTGATCCTCATCGACCCCTATGCCAACGCCTTTGTGCGCACCACCTCCAGCCCGCCGCTCTCCTGGTCGGTGCACGACAAGACCGACATGCACCCCGGCGTCGGCGAGCGCAAATGGGAGATCGACTCCCTCTGCTATCCCATTCAGCTTGCCCACGCCTACTGGCGCGCCACGGGAAATACCGCGCCCTTCGACGAGACCTGGAAACAATCCGCCCGTGCCATCGTCCGTACCTTCCGCGAGCAGCAGCGTAAGACCAACCACGGCCCGTATCATTTTCAGCGCGCGGCCGCATCGCCCACCGACACCCTCATGCTCTCGGGCTACGGAAATCCAATGCGTCCCAACGGCCTCATCTGCTCCATGTTCCGGCCCTCGGACGATGCCTGCATCTATCCCTTCTTCATTCCGGCGAACCTCTTCGCAGTCGTCTCGCTGCATAAATTGGCGGAGCTAGCCACGGCAACTTCCGATCCCGCACTCGCGTCAGATTGCAAAGCCCTCGCCGCCGAAGTAGCCGACGCGATCGCCCGCCACGGCATCATTGAGCACCCAACCCATGGCAAAATCTATGCCTACGAGATCGATGGCTACGGCAACCACGTTTGCATGGACGACGCCAACGCTCCCGGCCTCCTCAGCCTGCCCTTCCTCGGCGCCTGTTCCATCTCCGACCCGCTCTATCAGCGCACGCGCGGCTTCGTCCTCAGCAAAGACAACCCATATTTCTTCCAGGGGAAAGCCGCCGAAGGTGTCGGTGGACCGCACATCGGCCTTGGCTACATCTGGCCGATGTCCATCATGACCCGCGCCTTCACCTCGAATAACGACGCAGAGATTCGGCAGTGCCTCTATGCGCTGCGTAACACCACCGGCGGCACCTACTTCATGCACGAGTCCTTTCAGCAGGACAACCCGAAGGACTTCACGCGCTCCTGGTTCGCCTGGGCCAACACGCTCTTCGGCGAACTCATCCTGAAGCTGGCCAACGGCAACTCTCCGCTGCTGCGCGAGGATTTCAGCGTCAAGGCATAAGCGTTCCAGAATCCGGCGAAATCATTACCGCGGCCGCAAGCCATAAAATGGCGGTACTGTTTTTGGGAGAGTTGTGTCGTCTATGTCCACGTCACCCTTTGTCCTTCTTCCCAGCTCGCACGCCCGCGCTCACGAGCGATTTCCCGATGCGTCCGAGCTGGAGAAGCAGCTCTGCTTAAAGGTTCGCGGCGAAGTCCGTTTCGATGCTGCATCCAAAGCCGCCTACTCCACCGACTCCTCGAACTACCGCCACATCCCTATCGGCCTTGTCATCCCTCATGACGAGCTCGACGTCATCAACACCGTAGCCATCTGCCGCAGCTTCGACGCTCCCATCCTCTCTCGCGGAGCGGGCACCTCGCTCGCCGGTCAATGCTCAAATACCGCCGTCATCCTCGATTTTTCGAAGTACATGAACAAGATGGGCGCGATTGATCCCGTTGGCCGCACCGTCCACGTTCAGCCCGGCATCGTGCTCGATCGTGTCCGCGAAGCAGCAGAGAAGCACGAACTCACCTTCGCTCCCGACCCTGCCACGCACAGCCGCTGCACGCTCGGCGGCATGATCGGCAATAACTCCTGCGGCGTCCACGCGCTTATGGGCGGCAAGACCGTCGACAACATCGAATCCCTCGACCTCCTCCTCTATGACGGGACCCGCCTCACCGTGGGCCCCACTACGGAAGCCGAGCTGGAAAATCACATCGCCGCCGGAGGCCGCATCGGCGGCATCTACGCCGAGCTCAAACGCTTGCGCGACTCCTACGCTGCTCTGGTCCGCAAAGAGTTCCCCCGCATTCCCCGCCGCGTCTCCGGCTTCAACCTCGACGAGCTTCTTCCTGAAAATAACTTCAACGTGGCCCGCGCCCTGGTAGGCAGCGAAGGCACCTGCGCCATCATCCTCGGAGCCACGCTGCGCCTTGTGAAGAGTCCGCAGTGCCGCACCCTCATGGGCATCGGGTTTGAAGATATCTTCATCGCGGCCGACCACGTTCCCCAGCTTCTCGCCCACAAACCCATCGGCCTCGAAGGTATGGATGGCGTTCTTCTCGACTCCCTCCGTCAAAAGCACAAGCTGCTTGACGACCTCACACTTCTCCCTGAAGGTCGCGGCTTCCTCCTTATAGAATTCGGGGCCGCAACTCAGCCCGAGGCCGACGAACAGGCCCACGCCTTGGCCGCAGCGCTAAAAAACCTCTTCGCCAAAATTACCTGCCGCATCTACACCGCCGCCGAAGCGCCGCGTGTCTGGCACATCCGCGAGTCCGGCCTTGGAGCCACTGCCTTCGTTCCGGGCAAGCCCATGCTCTGGGAGGGTTGGGAGGACGCAGCCGTCGATCCCGCGCGCGAAGGCTCCTACCTCCGCGCCCTCGACGCTCTCATGCAGGAGTTCAACTACACCAGCCCCATGTACGGCCACTTCGGCCAGGGCTGCGTCCACATGCGCTTCAACTTCGACTTCGAGACCGAAGCCGGCATCCTCGCCTATCGCCAGTTCATCGACAGAGCGGCTGATATCGTGGTGGCTCACGGCGGCTCGCTCTCCGGCGAACACGGCGATGGACAGGCCCGCGCCGCGCTGCTGCCCAAGATGTACGGCCCCGAACTCATGCAGGCCTTCCGTGAGTTCAAGCAGCTCTGGGACCCCAACAATCGCCTCAATCCCAGCAATCTCATCGACCCGCACCAGCCCCACGAAGACCTCCGCCTCGGCGCCGACTACAAACCCTGGCAGCCCAAAACCCACTTCGCCTTCGCCGAAAACGACGGCTCCTTCGCCGCAGCAACGCTTCGCTGCGTAGGCGTAGGCGCCTGCCGCAAGCAGGACGCCGGAGCCATGTGCCCCAGCTTCATGGCCACGGGCGAAGAGCTGTACTCGACTCGCGGCCGCGCCCATCTGCTGTGGGAACTCATGCAGGGTGAAGCCCTCCCCAACCAGTGGAAGAACGAGCAGGTAAGGGAATCGCTCGACCTATGTCTCTCCTGCAAAGCCTGCAAGAGCGAGTGCCCCACCAGCGTCGACATGGCGACCTACAAGGCCGAATTCCTCGCGCATCATTACGAGCACGCATCACGCCCGCTCTTCCACTACGCCTTCGGACGCATCGACCGCTGGGCGCGGCTCGCCTCCATCGCACCGGGCATCGTCAACGCCATCAACAACGCGCCCGTCATCCGTAACCTCATCAAATCCGCCCTGCACATCCATGGCAAACGAACCATGCCGCGCTTCGCCAGACCCTTCCTGCGCGAACATCGCGCGCCGCAACAGATCGGGGGCGAAGATGTCTTCCTCTGGGCTGACACCTTCAACAACTACTTCCATCCTTCCACCATGCGCGCGGCTTACTCAGTCCTAACCGACGCAGGCTTCAATGTAGGCCTGCCCAAACAGCATCTCTGCTGCGGTCGTCCACTCTACGACTTCGGCATGTTAGACACCGCCAAAGAGTATCTCCTCAAAATCCTCGACGCCCTCGCCCCGCAGCTTGCTGCCGGAACGCCCATCGTCGTCCTCGAACCAAGCTGTGCCTCCGTCTTCCGCGATGAGCTGACCAACCTTCTGCCCGACGATCCCCGGGCCGCAAAGCTCCGCGATCAAACACTTCTCCTTAGCGAATTTCTGGTGAAGCACGCTCCGAACTATCGCCCATCGCAGATCGACAAAAAGATCATCGTCCACGGCCACTGCCATCATCACGCCACCATGAGCATGAAGGACGAGATGCAGATTCTTCGCACCACCGGGGCCGAGGTCCAACTCCTCGACTCCGGCTGCTGCGGCATGGCCGGCCCCTTCGGCTTCGAGGAGGATAAATACGAGATCTCCCAAACCCTCGGCGAACGCGTCCTCCTTCCCGCGGTTCGCAGCAATAAAGATGCCATCCTCGTCAGTGATGGCTTCAGTTGCCAGGAGCAGATCACGCAGAACACCACCGCCCGTCCCCAGCATCTTGCGGAGGTCCTGGCCCGAAATTCAACTCATCAAGGAGCCAAAAACCTGTCAGGTCGCAAATCCAGCTAAGTCCAGCGGTAAACTTAGCTATGGAAGTTCTGTATGGCCTTCACCCGGTCGAAGAGGCCGTCCGCTCCGGCTCCCGCCAACTCGACCACGTCAGCGTGGCCCGTGAACGCCGCGACGAGCGGCTTGAGCGGCTCATCCAGCTCTGCCGCGCCGCTGGCATTCGCGTCGCGCTCGAACCCCGCGACCAACTCACGCGCATCGCCCGCACCGACGCTCATCAGGGGGTGCTAGCGCTGGTCAAAGAGCGCCAGTTTCTTGGGGTCGAAGACCTCCTCGCAGGAAAAGAAGAAGGCCGGCATCGCTTCTTCCTCGCGCTCGACGGCATCGAGGACCCCCACAATCTCGGGGCGCTTCTCCGCACCGCCGAAGGCGCCGGAGTCGACGGCGTCATCCTGCCCGAGCGCCGCTCCGCTCCGGTCACCGCGACCGTCGCCAAAACGTCAGCCGGTGCCTCCGAGCATGTCCGCATCGCTCGCGTCACCAACCTCGTCCGCGCGCTCGAGCAGATGAAACAAAAGCACGTCTGGGTCCTCGGTCTCGACGAGCGCGGAACGCCCGACTACACCGAGTTCGACTTCAAGACCGATTGCGTCCTCGTCCTCGGCCGCGAAGGCGCCGGTCTGCACGACCTGGTCAAGAAGACCTGCGACCATCTCCTGCGCATTCCGATGGCCGGACAGGTCTCATCGCTGAACGTCTCCGTAGCCGGAGCAGTAGTGATGTACGAAGCTATGCGCCAACGGCGGCCACCCGCAGAAAAACCCGCAAAGAAGTCAGAGAAAGCTCGCAAGGGATTAGGGTCTTGAATTTGAATCTGATGTCCGTTCTTCCGCAAAAACGCCTTTGCCTCCTCGCGCTCTTGCTGTCTCTCAGTTCTCTGGCTGCCGCAGCTCAGGTCAAGCCGCCTGCAACCGCGCCTCACGAAAAGGTCCTCTTCAGCAGCGACAAGCCGCCCGCTCCACCTGCGATGAAGACAGCGAAGTCGATCGATACCGTCACCGACGCCGAACGCAGCTCGCTCACCTTCACTGCCTACGATCTCGACGTTCATCTGGTCCCAGCCAAGTCGCAACTCTCGGTGCGGGCGAAGCTGACCGTGCGAAACACCGGGACTGACCCGCTGACGCAACTCGCCTTCCAGTTGTCCTCCACGCTGAACTGGGAGAGCTTCGCCATGCGCAGCGGCGACCGCATTGTCCCGCTGCACTTCGCGCAACACCTCATCGACACCGACACCGATCACACCGGTCAGGCGAAAGAAGCCGTCGTCAATCTTCCCCAGCCGCTCGCTCCCAACGCGAGCGTCGAACTGACGACGTTCTACTCCGGCGAGATCGAGCAATCGGCCAAACGGCTGGAGCGCATCGGCGCGCCAGCCGCTCAGGCCGTCGCGGCCGACTGGGACAAGATCGCCCCCGACAGCACTGCTCTGCGTGGCTTCGGGAATGTGTTGTGGTATCCCGTCGCATCCGTTCCGGCGCTCCTCGGCGACGGGGCGAAGCTCTTCCAGCTCGTAGGCAAGACCCGCCTCCAGCAAGCCGACGCAACGATCCATCTGCGTCTCGCCGTCGAATACACCGGCAATCCGCCCGACGCAGCCTTCTTCTGCGGCCAGCGCAAGCCGCTGGTTGCTATCAACGAAAACGTCGACGCCCAACCGGCGGCAAACGAGCCCGGCCTCGCAACAGCAGACTTCCCCAGTCGTCTGCTGGGTTTCCGTTCGGCCAGCCTCTTTCTCACCAGAGGAGCAGCCACGACAACCGACGGAAACCTGATCGCTGCGGTCACCGACCACTACGACACGCTGCCCAGCTACGCAGCGGCCGCCGTCAAGGTGCAGCCTCTCCTTAAAGAGTGGCTCGGTCCTGCTCCGCTCACCACGCTCAACATCATCGACCATAACGGCCAGCCGTTCGAAGATGACGCTCTGCTCGTCGCCCCCATGCGCGCCGTCGATCCCGATGCGCTGGCACCGTCATTGGTTCACTCGCTGACGCACGCCTGGTTCAGCTCCTCGCATGTATGGCTCGACGAAGGCGTGCCGCAGTTCATGTCGTTATTATGGATCGAACACACTCAGGGCCGCGACGCCGCGCTGCAACAGCTTCAGCAACAGACGAACACGCTGGCGTTGGCCGAGCCCGCACTCTCCCAGAATGCCGACCTGACGCTCGAAGGACAAAGCCTGATCCATGCAAGCGACGAGATCTACTACCGGACGAAAGCGGCCGCAGTCCTGTGGATGCTGCGTTCTATCGTGGGCAATGACGCGCTCAAGCAGGCGTTGCAAAATTATCGCCAGAGCGGGCAGGACGAAGACCCGAAGGAGTTTCAGCGTGTGCTCGAGCAGTCTTCGCACAAAGATCTCGACTGGTTCTTCAACGACTGGGTCTATCACGATCACGGTCTGCCCGACCTGACCATCGCCAATGTGACGCCGCGCCGATTACAGGCGCAGGGACTCAAGGCCGCAAGCTGGCTGATTGCCATCGAAGTCCGCAACAACGGCGACGCTGCGGCTGAGGTTCCAGTCACGCTCCGATCCGGCACTCTGACCAAAACCGAACGCCTCCGCATTATGGGAAGATCGAGCGCGTCGACGCGCATTGTGTTCGAGAGCACACCCGACGAGGTCATCGTCAACGACGGCAGCGTTCCAGAGATGGACGTGAGCACCCACACCAAGCAGCTTGTGATGCATTGATCCCTAAGGTCGTCTCGGCCGGTGTGAATGATGGACAGCAGGACGGCCCGAAGCCGCTGTCCATACCTGCGCGCCTGCCCATGGGCGAACGGCTGTCCAGTCGACGGGAGCGGCTACGGCTGCATGCGTTGCATGATTGGCCGGCAACAATTTTTCGAGTCCGTCTCCAAACTCGGGCAACGCTGTTGCCAGCGCCTGCAGGCGCGACGGCGATGCCATTCCGGCGAGGTGAAGCGTATATCCGGTGGCGTCGAAGCGGCCTTCGAGCGTCGCCGGTTCTTTGCCGCCGAGAGCCAGTGCCGTCGGCGCCAGCACAAAGACGCTCCCACTTGCCGGGGGAGCGGAGTGGCCGCGCGAATGCGTTTTTATCGCCGATGGGGCCACCGAATGGACCGCGACATCACCGGCAACCAGTGACGTCGGCCCCGAACCCGCGCTCCTTAGCTTCGCTCCGGTAATGAACATCGCTCCACTCCACGAAGCGAGAGACGACGGGCCGGACGGCGAAGCGGGGCGATACGAGACGTTGCCCGTCAGTGTTCCGGCCATGGAAACGTCCGCGGGAACGCGCTCATTGACCACATGCAGCCAATCGAGAAGCGTGTCCGCCGGAATCCCGGGAATCGATACATCGAAGTTCGCCGATTCGGGCTTACGGATATCGGGCAGAGATCCTGAGACCATCAGCACCTGGGTGCCGGACGAGCCGGAGGGCGGCCAACTGCAACGGACCCGGTCGAACGAATGAAAGAGATTCGTCGCGGTGCCGAGGCACTCCATTTCAATATTCAGAAGTTGCTTCGGAATAAAGTCGGCGCGGCGAGCGCCATTGGCGATGAACTTTGCTTCGACGGAACTATGACCGACCGTGCCCTGCACGTTTGCCGAGAGCGTCATATCTCCACGCCAGCCGGCATCGCGGCCAAACAGCACACGGCTCGCACCGCCGAGAGGAGCATCGCGCCACACTCCGTGAAGATCGATCGGCACCAGACGGAGCGATGATGCACGTCCCAGAGTTCCCTCAATCTGAATTGCGCCGGACGAGCCTGAGGCGCTGGTGTCAGTCCGGGCAGGACTGGCCTTCAGGCGAAGGTGCCATTGCTCAGGCTTCGGCAGCCAGAGCGCGAACTCGGCATCTGTAAAGGAGAGGGGAATTTTTTCCTGCCCCAGCTTGATATTCAGCCGCGCGCCGGTCGCTTCGATATACGGAAAACGCGGGGCGGGCCCGGCCTTCTTCTGCGCGGTCGGGGCGGCCTCGATATGGGAGGCCTGCAACAGGATGCTCTCAAGGTTCCACTTGCCGTTGGCAAGATGCACCAGGTTGACGCTGGGATCGGTGAAGCTGATGGTCGAAAACTCGACGCGTCTGGTCCAGAGCGAACGAATACGCAGCGTCGCCCGCACGGAGTTGGCGCGAATGATCGGCTCGGAGCCAAAGGCAGGGTCTTCGTCGACCACCAGGTTATCCAGCGTGAATCCAGGCAGCGGCAGCAGGTTCAGGGTGACTTGATCGAGATGGACGGGACGGCCGAGGCTCTGGCTGATGCTGGTGGCGATGCGGCGCTGCAGGCGGTTGACGCTGATCAGCGGCGGGACGATCGCCAGCAGAAGCAGCGCCGCCAGCGCCAGCCACAGAAAGAGATAGCGGCGGACGATGCCGGGACGAAGCGGTCCGGTGCCGCTTTGTGCGTGAGTTGGATCGGTTTCCTGCATGAACAATGGTCCGCGCCGCAACTCCGAGCGACGGATTCAGCCTCTATCGAATGATGTGAAATGTGCGACGCCAGCGGGTCTCGTCGAAGAAGTGAACGAGGATGTGGCCCATGAAGCTGAGGCGTTCGCCCATACTCGTTTTATACATCTGGTCGGCCGGGGTCTCGAACGACCAGTAGACGAACAGCGGACGGCCCACGATGTTCTGCCGGGGAACAAAGCCCCAGTAGCGTCCATCCAGGCTTTCGGTGCGGTTGTCGCCCATGGCGAAGACCATGCCCGGCGGCACCACGAGATCGCCGTTCTGGATGTGGTTGGGGAGGTCGAGCGCCCAGCTTGCCGTGATGCCGCCCGGCTGGATCTCCATCTGGGGGGGCGGAACATCCGGGAAATCATCGCGGTAGGGGTCGAAGGCGTGTTGCGGATTGCCGTCGTTGACGAGTTTTCCGGCGTATGGCTCGTTTTGCTCAACACCGTTGAGATAAACGATTCCATTGCGAAGATGGATATGGTCGCCCGGAATGCCGACGGCACGCTTTACCAGGAACAGGTCGGGGCTCTCGGGATTGGGCTTGTAGAAGACAATGACGTCGCCGCGGTGGATATCGCGGTAGTGGACGAAAGGAGCCCATTTCGTGGGTGGCGCGAAGGAGGTCCGGTCGACGAGGACATGGTCCCCGATCAGCAGCGTCTTCTCCATGGAGCCGGAGGGGATCTCATAGTTCTGGAAGATGAAGGTCATGACGAAGAGACCGATCGCCAGGACGGTACAGATGGAAGCCAATGATTCCAGAGGCGTTTCGGTTTGGTCTTCCTGCTTGGCGGCGGTCTCTTCCGGTTCGGATGCCATTGTGCTCATGTTCAGTGCTCGTCTCCACAGGTGCAGGTGTCAGTGTATCGCCGATTGGCGACCGTGATGCGGCAGAGTCCAGAATGATGCCGCTCTTTTGCCAACACTTTCCGCGGATGGGAGCAGCCCCGGCCGGGATGGCGCCGGGAGGCTGCTTCGATGCAAGGACAATAAATTCACCACGGAATGGCAATCTCAAAGGAAAACAAACTCTGCCCTCGCGGGCATTCTGCTCTGGTGCAGTGGAATAAGTCAATTTAGAATGAGGGAGGTAAGAGCTTGCCTGGCGACGTGTCGCCAGGGCGCGGGGATCTTTGCTTTTTATGGATAAGTTCAGCCAGAACCGAGTCTTTTTCAATCGCGGTCGCGTCAGAGAGACTGTGCAGGTTGGTCCCATCTCGTTGTCTTCGGCGGCGGCCGCCGCGAGCGCTCAGGCGCAGACCGAGAACCTCGCCATTGCGCAGGGGCTGAAGAAGCAGGACCCGGAGCTGCTCGATCATCTGATCGAGGTCTATCAGCATCGCCTGATGCGCTATCTGCTGTTCCTGACGGGCAAGCGCGAGGTCGCCGAAGACCTGTTTCAGGAGACCTGGATGCGGGTGCTGCTGCGAGGCGCTCAGTATAACGGGAAGGCCCGGTTCGATACGTGGCTGTTTACCATTGCGCGCAATCTTGTGATCGATCTCTCGCGCAAGCGGACGATGTCGAGCCTCGACGAGATGAGCGAGGGCAGGGACGACGACCGCCCCTTTGAGATCGCCATGTCCGGCCCTTCGCCGCTCGAACAGTTTGAGGAGCGGGAGAACTGCGCCGAGGTGGGCGAGGTGCTGCTGAAGCTGGATGCGAACTATCGCGAGGTTCTGGTCCTGCGGTTTTATGAGGAGCTTTCTCTGGAAGAGATTGCCGGTGTGACCCGTGCGCCGCTCTCGACCGTGAAGTCGCGGCTCTATCGCGGGCTGGCGGCGCTGAAGCCGGAGATGGAACAGCTTCGTGTATCGCGCCCTGTGGGGGAGGCGGCGCTATGAAGAGTATTCCGGAGGAGCAGATTCTGTTGATGGAGAGCAGTCGCGGCCCTGGCCGGGCAGCGATGCCGAACCTGAATGTGGCGGCCCGTGCGTCGATGGTCAACCGCACCCATCGCGTGGTGCGGGAGCGGGCAAAGAAGATGCAGGCGTATCGCAGCCATCTGCGCAGCCTCTGGATTCCGCTGACGCTCTGTTCGGCATTTCTGCTGATGATCTGCTCGGCGGTGTGGACGGTATTGGACGGCTATGAATTGATCCCGATCGGCGTGCCGGATTCGAGCGACCAGTTTCTGATCCTGCTGCTCTGGTTCTTCCCGGTGTCGATGGCGCTGCTGTTGACGGTCTTGTTTCGGCGGATGCGGAGCCGCTCAAACGGCGAGGCACGGCAATGACCATGCCCTGGAGTCAGAAGACGGAGAGAACGCAGGAGGCGGCGACGGACGAAGATCAGCTCAGTCTGATTCCGGCGTGGTCGGTCGTCTTGGCGATTGCGGTGTTCATCGCGATCCAGTACATGTTTCAAGGGGTAATGCCGCACCACCGCCATGAGATGCTGCCCATGCGGATTCTGATGGGCTACTCCTGGGGAACGGCGCTTGCGACCTACGTGCTGCTGATCGGGTATGTGAGCCGCGACGTGAGGCGGCGCAATATGTCCGCCGGGCTGTGGATGCTGGTGGTGATCGTCATGCCGGGTGGGATTGGCGCGGTGGTCTATTTTCTGCTGCGGCAGCCGATTCTTTCGCGCTGTCCGCATTGCAATACAGAGATCACCTCGGGGATTCATTATTGCCCGCAGTGCCAGTTTCAGGTGGCCCCGGTGTGCGGGCGGTGCTTTCGCGGAGTGCAGATCACGGATGTTTACTGCACGCAGTGCGGGCACGATCTTGCCGAGGACCAGGCCCCGGCACGGCTGCGGGCCTATCGCGATTGATATCGCTTGCGGATCTTCCGGTCGCAAAGAAAAGCAGATATAGATGGACAGGGCAGAAGCCCGGAGAGCGGCAAACGATCCATCTTCGGTAGACGTTCGTAGAAGAGCTACACTAGTCGGAATGCGCGACCCCGAACATACGAGGCTGGCACTTGGCCGTGTTTGCCTTGCACCGCCGGACACATCCTGGCCGGAGCATTTCTCGTGCGAGTGCGAACGCTTGCGACCCTTCCTGGGCCACATCGCAGATCAACTCCAGCACTATGGGAGCACCGCCGTTGCCGGGCTCAGCGCGAAGCCTGTGATTGACATGATGGCTCCCGTGGTCTCGCTGGATGAGGCAGACGTGCTTGCTCGTCGTCTCGCTACGGCCGGGTATCAAAAGATCGATGCGGGTTTCATCAAGCGGCGTTTCTTCCGCAGAGCAGCGGCCGACGCGGACCTTGCCTACCATCTGCACCTGGTCATCTCCCCAGGCTGGCCCCTCAAGAACGAGCTATTGCTCCGTGACTGGCTGATTCAGCGCCCCGAGGTTGCGCGCGCTTACGAAGCGCTGAAAGTGGAACTTGCGGCAAGGTATGGCGATGATATGCCGCGCTATACCGCAGGAAAAACCTCGTTTCTGCGCGGCGTCGTCAATGATGCCCGTCTCTGTCAGGGTCTCCCAATTGAGGACGACTGGGAGGAATAGGTCCGCTTCCCGTTACTTCTCCTTTGGAGAGTGGCAGGTAAAGCCCTCGGGCCATCACAAATGCTCTAGACTCTCCTTATGCCATTGACCGCGCTCATCATCGATGACGAACCGCTGGCGCGACAGGAGCTTCAGTATCTGCTGGAGCGGGGCGGCGGAGTCGAAGTGCTGGCACAGGGGACGAACGGGATCGAGGCGGTAGACCTGATCCGGACACATAAGCCCGATGTGGTGTTTCTCGACGTGCAGATGCCGGGACTGGACGGATTCGCCGTGCTGAAGAAGCTGCTGGACCGCAAGGTGCCGCTGCCGCAGGTGGTGTTTGCGACGGCGTTCAATCAATATGCGGTGCGGGCGTTTGAGGTGAACGCGGTGGACTATCTGCTGAAGCCCTTTGATCAGAAGCGGGTGATGCAGACGATTGAGAAGGCGGCGGCACGGCTGGCTGCTCCGGCGGAGTCGGCGAGCGATGCGAAGCTGGATGCTCTGCTGCGTCTGATGGAAGAGCAGTCACAGGGAGGGAAGTCGCACTCGGGCAAGGTGATTGTGCGGGCGCAGAGCAGGCTCCTGCTGGTGAACCAGAGAGAGATTTGTTTCGCCTCGATTGAAGAGGGAACGATTACGGTGGTGACGCCCACGGTGGAAGGCCACTCGAACTGCCGGACGCTGGAGGAACTGATGGACCAGCTCGATCCGGAGACGTTCTGGCGCGCGCACCGCTCGTTTGTGGTGAATATCCAGCACATCCGGGAGGTGGTGCCGTGGTTCAAGTCGAGCTATCAGCTTCGTATGGACGATCCGAAGAAGACGGAGATTCCGGTGAGCCGGGCTCAGACGAAACGGCTGCGGGAGTTGTTCAATTTATAGGGTGGGTGCGGCACTCGAACAAAGACTTAACACCGATCTGCGCCGATGACACCGATCTAAAGATAACGGCAAAGACGAATACAGGCGTCTCTCCGCTGCGCAGCGCTCCGGTCGAGATGATGTGGGTGAGTGGTCCTTGTAGAAATTTTGAAAATAAATCTATTTATTGCAGGATGGCGGAGTTGGCCCGCCACCCTGCCGGCGGCCGACTTACTTGGCTTTCTCCTTGGGAGGAGCGCCTTGGACTACGATGTCGTTGGTGATGCCGAAGGCTCCGGGGGCGGAGTTGGCCTGCATTCCGGCGACCGCCGCATCACTTTGGTTGGCGACGACGCCGTAGAGGATGACGTTGCCGTTCTTCACGATGATGTGGATGGCGTGGTAGCCGATGGGCGGATTGGCGGTGATGCCGCCGGCGGCCAGGGCGATGCCGGCGCCGGGGCCGATGGCGCGGCCGAGAGAGCCCTGGTTGGCGTTGTACCGGCGCAGGGTGGGCGCAGTGTAGATGCGGTTATAGACAGCGGCGCGGACACGGTCGTCGTTCGGCGAATAGGGCAGGACCTCGATCTTGTTCTCGACGGAGGCGATGCCGGGGATGCCTTTCACAGCGCGCTCGGCGTCACTCTTGAGCGTGGGGCGGGAGGCGTAACCGTTGAGGACGAGGGTCTTGCCGTGGATGCCGAAGGTGATCCAGTCGAAGACAGCGTAGTTGGTGAGGCTGCCGAGCTTCTGCTGGACGTCCTTGATGATGCGGACGGTGTCTTCCTGTGACCAGGTGGAGCTGGATGGGGCGCTCTGGGCAAGGACTGGAGCGGCGGAGGCAGTAAGGCTGAAGAGTACGGCGGCTGCGATGGTCAGAGATCTGGAACGTGCCATTGTTTCTCTCCCGTTGCGGATGTGATTTGCGTTTCGAGCAAAAAGATTCTGTGATTCGAGCTTGCGAGTCCAGCGATTCAGGCTGCGGCTTTGAGGATCTCGTCGAGTACAGCGGAGATCCGGGCTATGGTATTGATGATGCTGTCGATCTTCTTCAGGTTGTCAACGATCTGCTGGAGTTGCTTGATGGCGAGTTGGATTTTGCCGGTGAGGTTCTGGAAAGCGGCGTCGTCGGCCTGGATGGTGGCGGCGACCAACTCGCGCTGCTGGTCGTCGAGATGTTTTCGCATGGCGTAGACCTGCTGCCATCTGGCTGGCTGGTTTTGCAGATCGGGGTCCATGAGGGTATTGTCCATCCGGGTGAGCGTGTTGCCGATGGCGGTAACGAGTTCGGCCTGGGTCATGAGGTCTGCCACCTTTCGGTTAGTGCGTCGTGCCGGTTGCCTGAACGCCGGCTGCTAATGGCTGCACTTCCGCTGCAAAAGATTGCACTGAAGCGATCAGCGCGGCGAGCGACTTTGGTTTGGCATCTTTTGGCGCGAGGATGACGGCTATCAGGGCGTCGTGGGATTTCTTAAAGGCGGCAATGGCCGGCGCGGGGTTGGACTGGGCGACGAGGGCCTGGGCGCGGCGGAATTGCTTGATGCGGTCGCTCAGCTGGAGGAGATATTCTTTGTCCGGCGTCGGCTGGGCGATCTCGCGGTTGTAGCTGGTGAAGAGAAGGACGCCCTGGGCGCTTTGCGTGCTTTTTTGGCGCTCGTAGATGGCTTGCGATTCGCTGCCGAGAAGATTGAAGAGTGCGGTGAGCGCGGGATCGTTTTTCTCGATGCTGTCGTGGATCTCTTTGTGGGTGCGGTGTCTTTCGATGAGACCGAGGATGATGCCGGCAGCGGCTGCTGCGTCAGAGATAGGGCCGGCGTAGTCGGCGGTGGCGGGGATGAGGTGGTGGCCTGCGGCTGCTGTCTGGGCGTCGGTAGCCAGGGTGGAAAAACTGGTGCTGGCGGCGTCTGCGTCTTCGACGATCTGGGCTTCGTGCTTGCCCTGAGCCAGGGTGGCGAGAGCGGTGGTGTACTGCGCGAGTGCAAGGATGGCGTCGGAGCGGAGCTTGAGCTCTTCGGGAGTGATGATGGCTCGGGTGTCGATCTCGGTGGGCGTGAGCCTGGCATGGTCAAAGGCCTGGGTGTCGATGTAGTGCTCGTACTCGACTAAATTGGCATTGGCGAGCAGGGTTTCAAAGGCTTGGGCGAGAGTGGCGGAAGATTGCTGAAACTGGGTAATGACAGGGGTGTAGTCCTGATCGGGGACACAGCCGACGAGAAAGAACAGAATGAGAAGCGCGGGGAGCGTTCTTCGGTGTGCGCGAAGTTGTTGTCGGATCGTCATCGCGGGCTGTCTCCTCAAGAAGGGAAGAACGTTAACAGCAACTATCGTGGAAGAGTTTGGTCCGTGCAAGGGGAAACTGCAACGTATAGGCTGGTCTTTTGGACGAGGGTAGCCGGATGAAGCGATGGCTTTTGCGGATCTTGTTGGGTGCGGCGGCGGCTGGGGCGTTGCTCTACGTGGGCGACTGGGGGGTCTTTCAGCTTCGGAGAGGGCCCGTCGGCGTGGTCGAGGTGAAGCAGTTGCTGGCGACGCCGCTCAAGGGGAACAAGATGGAGTATGACTTCATGGGGGTAGTCCCGGTGACCTGCAGCCGGTCGATCTTTCCGCGGAGAGGGAATCCCCCATGCTGGTGGGTGGAGCGGCATAAGACCCAGTGGGAGTGACTTTCCGAGTGCTCCCCTGCATAAAACTAGCGGTCAAGGGAAGACGGTTGACTGGCGTCGCAGGTCTTGGAAACTTTATCGAAACCGGCTATGGTGCAATCATTATTCGGATTGGACGTTTCAAGCGTTCGGGTTTGGCAAAGGGGACCAGGTGAAAAAGAGGGTTGCTTCGACGCGGCGGGAGTTTCTGGCTTCGACGGCTGCGCTGGCCAGTGCATCGTTGATGCCGCGCCGTCTGGCAGGACAGATGATAGCGGGGGGCGGCGAAGACCTCGAGCGCAGGCTGGCGGATGATCCCAGGCGTCCGCAGTTTCATCTGCTGCCGGCCAAAAACTGGATGAACGATCCCAATGGGCCGATCTACTTCAACGGCAAATATCACATGTTCTTTCAGTACAACCCACATGCGGCGGTGTGGGGAGACATGAGCTGGAACCATGCGGTCAGCAGCGACATGCTGCACTGGACGCATCTGCCGCTGGCGCTTACGCCTACGCCCGGCAGCGCGGACGCGTATGGATGTTTTTCGGGGTCGGCGATCCAGGTGGGCGAGCGCGTGTACTTCGTCTACACCGGCACCAGAGAGAGCACGCCGGAGCTGGCGACGATCCCCGACGGGCAGAAACGGATTCAAGAGTCGCAGTGCCTGGCGTGGTCCGACGATCCGCAGCTTATCAAGTGGACCAAAGCTCCACAGCCGATTGTGCCGCTTCCGCCCGCTGGCATGAACACCGGCTTTCGCGACCCTTCGGCATGGAAGCAGGGCGGGTGGTATTACATGACGGTAGGCTCGGGAGTGGCCGGGGTTGGCGGCTGCGTTCTGCTCTACCGCTCGAAGACTCTAAGCTCGAAGGACCTGAAGAGCTGGGAATATATGCACGAGCTGACGAAGGGCACCTGTAGCGGCAAGGACGCGGCCAATCCCTGTGACGGCGCCGATATGTGGGAGTGCCCGGAGTTCTTCGCTCTCGATGGAGGGCATCTGCTGATCTATTCGACGATGGGCAAAGTCTTTTGGCAATCGGGCGTGCTGGACGAGGCGACGATGACGTTCACCGGTTCAAAGACGGGCGTGCTCGATCTTGGGGCATTCTATGCGCCGAAGACGCAGCTCGATGCCCAGGGGCGCAGGATTTTGTGGGGATGGATTCAGGAGCGGCGCTCGGAGGCGGAGATGCGCGCCGCGGGTTGGTCGGGCATGATGAGCCTGCCGCGAGTGATGCGGCTCGATGCCCACGGTACCTTGCGGATGGAGATCCTGCCGCAGGCTGCGGCGCTGCGCAGTGACGCAGTAGTTCCGACCGTCGCAGGCAAGGAGATCACGGTCACGCTGCCGAGGGCGACCGGCGAGATACGGTGTTCGGGGAAGAAGGGACGCGGCTTCGAGTTCAGGTTAAACGCCGGAACCGCGGAGTTGATGCATGTGAGCTATTCGGCGGAGAAACATACGATGACGGCTGACGGGCATGAGATCGTGCTCGAAGCCGCCGACGAGCCAATGCTGCATGTGTATGTCGACGGTTCGGTGGTGGAGCTGATGGTGAGCGAACGGATCGGCTATACGAAGCGCTTCTACTATGCGCAGAAGACGGCGCCGGATGTTCAGGCGCGCGTCGTTGGAACCGGCGTCAAGGTGAATGCATGGAAGATCAAGCCCATCTCCGATAATCGGCTGACGACTGGAGCGGCGGCTACAACTTAGTGTGAAGCCGCTAAATTTCGGATTGGCGGTTAGTATTATCTGCGCCGCCTTTCTTGAGAGGAAGCTGTTCGATCTTTGAGCGATGAACAGCTTCGTGCGTTTAAAAAACATGACGGCAGGATGGAGTTCTATGAATCGTCGAAGGTTTGGTCAGTTAGCGATGGGAACAGCCGGGGCGCTGCTTGCGCCAACGTGGGCACGGGCCGCTGCTCCGGGAGAGAAGCCGGTGCGCTTCTCGTACATGCTGTGGGCGCTGGGGAGAAAGCTGCCGTTCGACCGCCGCGTGGAGATCGTGGCGGAGGCCGGATATCAGGGCATCGAGCTGACAGGGGAGTTCAAGACGTGGCAGCCCGAGGAGAGAAAGAAAGTGCTGGCGCGGATGCGCTCGCACGGAATGATGTTCGACTCGATGAGCGGAGTGCAGGCGGGCTTCGCGCAGCCGGATGAGTCGGAAGCTTTCTTTATGCAATTTGCGGACCATCTGCGAGCCGCGAAGGAGCTGCAATGTCCGCAGGTGATCCTGCTGTCGGGCAAACGGGTCGAGAGCGTCGGGCCGGAGGGGCAGAAGAAGACCTCCATTGAAAACCTGAAGCGGGCAGCGGAGATGGCGGCGAAGGAGTCGATTGAGATTGTGATTGAACCGATCGACCTCCTGGAGAATCCGACGATCTTTCTGGCATCGGTGAGTGATGGATTCGAGATCGCAGAGGCGGTCAACGCGCCGAATCTGAAGGTGCTGTACGACGTCTATCATGAACAGCGCAGCTTCGGAAACCTGATCGAGAAGTTCGAGAAGAACATCGCCCGGGTCGGCCTGATCCATATCGCGGACGTTCCGGGGCGGCATGAGCCGGGGACGGGCGAGATCGATTACACGAACATCTATCGCAAGCTGGCGGAGTTGCACTACGACCATTGGATCGCGATGGAGTACTATCCCACGAGCGACCCGGTGGCTTCGCTGAAGCAGGCCAGGGTGAGCGCACAGGCGGCGATGAAGCTGGGCTAGCAGCGCGAGCGCTGGAAGCCGGAGCTGCACACCAGACGGCTTCCAGCACTCGCACCATCAACTTTTTATATCCCGGGCTTTATTGTCTAGGCTTGCCCGGGCGCTTCGACGTCTTCCGTTCTTCCTCTTCGACTGGTGGCAACGCGCCGATTGCCTCCGAGATCTGGCGGCTGGCTTTGCGCAGCACGCTGATGATCTGCGGGATGCCGACGGTGTCCTCAATACGCTTGACGTACGGAACCGTGAGGCCGGCCACGGCGTTTCCCTGGGCGTTGAGGACGGGGAAGCTGATATTGACGACGCCGGTGACCTCATAGCTGGCGCGGCGTTCGTGGCCACGCACGCGGATCCTCGCGAGATGCTCTTCGAGATCGGCGGGCTTCTTCTTTTTCGTTTCAAGCGTCCATTCGTCGATGGCGCGCTGGCAGGAGTCTTCGTCCTGATGCGCGAGAATAACGTGGCCCGTTGCCGCGTGCATCAGATCGACCTTGGAGCCCACCTTGACGTAGAAGCCGGTCGACTCCGGCGAATCCACCTGGGCGAGGATGACGACGTGTCCGCCATCGAGGATGCCCAGGTGGCAGGACTGGCGGAGCTCGTGGGCGACCCAATGCATGGTCGGCAGCGCTTCGGTGACGAGGCGTTTGGTGGGAGGGTGCTCCTGCCCCAGGCGGAAGAGGCGAAGGGTGAGATGGTAGCGCTCTTTGTTCGCCGATTGAGCAAGGTAGCCGCGCTGCTCCAGGCAGAGCAGCATGCGGAAGATCTCGGAGACGGTGCGGTTCAATCTTCTTGCAACTTCGCTGACCGTAAGGCCGGCTGGCGTGCTCGCGAAAAGTTCCAGAATATCCAGACCTTTTTCGAGCGCGGGTGTTGGATAGTATCGCTTTACCGCGGATTTATCTTTAGACATGAATGAACTCGGAAACTGGAGGGATTAAACCTCCAACCAAGGTAACAAATGTTTCTGTCACGCGTGCCGGACATTCAGAGAGGAATGCTCGCTGGATCAGAATGGCGGGGGATTTTATGACCCCGGCGTGTACGGAAGGGTGAACCGGCCAATCTGGATCATCTGATGGTCGGAAGGCGGCCAGATACGAAAGGATTCGACGCGCGAGCCCGTTGGCAGGCGATGGGCTGCGGCGGTGCCGCGCTCCTCGCCGGTCGCGGCGTCGTAGAACTTGACGGTGAGGCTCTCTCCGCTGCGTTGCCAGCCCAGCACATAGTTGCCGACAGGAAGGGCGATATCTCCGATGGTGATCGGCGCCTGCACCAGAAAGTAGTGGGAGTATTTTCCGTCGGCGGAGTAGCCGGCCGTGATGAGGACGACGCCGGCGATGATCTTGCCCTGCGGGTTGATGATGCCCGAGGCGGTGCGCATCTCGGTCTCGATGCGCTCTTTTTCAACCTGGGCGCGGGCGGGCAGAGCGCTTTGCAGCTCCGCCGCGGTGGCGGAGCGCCAGGAGGATTTCGGCTGCGCCGGGAGAGGCGTCAGCGCGGGGAGGAGAAGCAGGGCAAGGGCGAAGAATTTCATGGAGGGCCGTTTCATTTGAGATGTACTATACCGCGTTGAATGGCGACGGTCGCGGCGTGGGTCCGGTCGCTGACGCCGAGCTTGCTCAGCAGGTTATTGATATGCGACTTGACGGTGGCTTCGCTGATGTTGAGGTCGGAGGCGATCTCCTTGTTCGCGCGGCCGGCGACGATGCGCTCGAGAACGCCGAGTTCGCGCGCGGTGAGGGCATGGCTGCCCATTCTTTCGGCGAGCTTCTCGGCGATAGCGGGCGAGATGCGGGTCTTGCCGCTGTGGACTGCCTGAATGGTCGAAAGCAGCTCTTCGATGGTCATGCCCTTAAGCAGATAGGCTTTGGCGCCGGCCTGGAGGGCGCGGAAGATGTCCTCGTCGCCGTCGAAGGTGGTGAGGACGACGAAGCGCGCGGCGGGGTCGTCGGCGCGAATCTTCTGGATGGCCTCGACGCCGCCCAGCTTGGGAAGTTGCAGATCCATGAGGGTGATGTCGGGCCGCAGGCTGCGATAAAGTTCGATCGCCTGAAGCCCGTCGCTGGCCTCGCCTACGACCTTGATTTCGGGCATGATGTTGAGCAGTGCCACGAGGCCTTGCCGGACGACGTGATGGTCGTCGACTACAAGGATGCGAATCGGTTCAGCCATTGGTTGCAGCGCCTTTCTGTGCGGCGATTGGAGCTTCCAGCTTAATAGTAGTGCCTTTCCCCGGCGAGCTGTCGATGCTGAGTTGAGCGTGAATCTGTGCTGCCCGTTCGCGCATTCCCTGAAGGCCGAAGTGGCCCCTGGAGGGAAGGGAGTTGTCGGATGCCTCGAAGCCGCGGCCATCGTCGGCGATGGTTAAGGTCAACCGGTTTGAATGATAGCGCAGATCGATAGCGACATGGGTGGCGTGCGCGTGGCGGGAGATGTTGCTGAGTGTCTCCTGTGCGATGCGGAGGATCTCGTCTTCAAACGCCGGTGCAAGGGTGCGATAGGTGCCCCCGATCTCGATCTTGATGGGAAGGGTCTCGGTGCTCGATTGCTCGGCGAGGCGCGTGAGGCGCGTGGGCAACGTATGTTGCGCGGTGATGGCGCGCAGGTCCCAGATGCTTCGGCGAGCTTCGGCGAGGCCTTCGCGCACATACTCTCGGGTGCGGTCGATCTGCTGGCCCGCCGCGGCGACCTGGGAATGGGCCAGAAGCTGCGCGGTCAGTTCGAGCTGAACGGAGACGCCGACAAAACTCTGAGCAAGGGTGTCATGAATCTCGCGGGCCACGCGATTCCGTTCAGCCAGCACTGCCTGAAATTGCGAGTGAAGGCGGCGCAGGCGCAGACGATAAAGAAGAATGACGATGGCAGCGATGCAAAGAATGGCCAGCAAAAGGAACCAGAGCCTGCGGTAGAAGGGCGGCCTCACATAGAAGGCCAGCGATGCTCCGGCCTCGTTCCAGACGCCATCGTTGTTCGCCGCCTGCACGCGGAACCGATAGTGGCGCGGCGGAAGGTTCGTGTAGTAGGCGATGCGGCGCGAACCGGCCTGAATCCATTGCTTATCGAAGCCTTCGAGGAGGTAGCGATAGCGGACCTTGGATGGCGCGGTGTAGCTGAGACCGGCGTACTGAAACGCGAAGCTGTTGTGGCCGGGAGCAATATTCTGTTCGGCGGCTGCGAGTGGCAACTCGATGTCGTCGAGCGTGAAGCGTTCGATGACGACGGGCGGAGGAATGTGGTTTTCCGACAGATGGTCGGGATCGGCGATGGCGACGCCCTTGCGCGTGGCGAACCAAAGCTGGCCCTGCGCGGTCTTCCATGCCGCCGGGTGGCCGATGGCGGAGGCCTCTTCGGTCGGCATGCCATCGGAGCGGCCATAGGAGATGGAACGCGCGTTGCAGTCTGGAGAGACACCGCAGGCGGTGAGGCTGGCCGCGGAGACGCGGGTGATGCCGTGGGTCGAGCTGAGCCAGAGGTTGCCGTGATCGTCTTTCAGGATCGAATCGACTGCCTGGGGGAGATCGCTCCGATGCAGGGAGGTGAAGGTGCCGTTGGAATAGCTGCTGAGGCCATCGCCTTTGGTGCCGATCCAGAGAGTGCCGTGCTGACCCTCGGCGAGTGAGGTAATGACGTCTCCGGAGAGACCGTCTTTGGTGGTGTAGGTCGATATTCTGCCATCGTGAAGCCGGGAGAGGCCGTTGAGCGTGCCGATCCATAGATCACGTTGAGAGTTGGAGGTATGGGGCTGGAGAAGAGCGCCGATGAGGTTGCTCTTCAGCCCATTGCTTTCGGTGAAGGTGGTGAACCGGTTGTTCTGCCAGTGCGCGAGGCCGCGGCGCGTTCCTATCCAGAGCGAGCCGTCGCCGTCGACGAGGAGCGAGCGGACGAGGTCGTCGGGCAAGCCATCGGCCGAGGTGTACGAGGTGACCTTGCCGCCTTCGATGTGGTTCAGGCCGTCGGGAGTGCCGACCCAGACGCTGTTGCCGGCTCCGGGAGCGAGGGCGAGGATGACTTCGCTGAGCAGGCCGTCGCGGATTCCATAGTGCTGGAACTTTCCAGACTGCCAGCGGTCGAGGCCGTCGCCATTCGTGCCGATCCACATGGCGCCGCCGGCGGTCTGTACGATCGCGGTGACGACGTGGTCGGAGAGTTCGGGGATGGTGCGGAAGTTCTGCTGCCGCAGGATATCGAGGCCGCTGGTTTCAGTGCCGATCCAGAGATTGCCCTCGCGGTCCTCGAAGGTGGAGAGAATGCTGCTGGAGCCGAGTGCTGTTTGGCGTTGCGGCTGGCTGCTGTTGTTATCCCTTAAGCCCAGCGTGAAGAGGCCTTGATTGGTGCCGATCCAGAGATCTCCACGCGAGTCGGAAAGCGCGGACTGAATGCGCGCGGCGGGTAGATCGCGGCCTGCTTCGAGCGTCCGCTGATGGCCGTTCTGAATGAGCGTAAGACTGCTGGTGCTGCGTACCCAGATTCCGTTGCCGGGAAGCGCTCCGATGCCTTCGATGTTTGTGAGGTTGGGATGGAGAGACGCCGGGCGAATTTGATCGTGCCGGTATTGAAAGACTCCGGAAGTCGAGGCGATCCAGAGACTTCCGTCTGCTGCTTTGGCGATTGCGTTCGGAGTCGCGGAGGAGGGAAGCGAAAGTTGCGTGAAAGCTTTTCCGTCGAAGCGGAGGATGTTATTGCTGGTGAGAACGACGAGGTTGCCGTTATCTGCGGTAGAGAGCGAAAGAACGATGTCGGCGATGGGAAAGTGGCGGAATGCACCTGCGGCGAATTGGACGAGGCCATCGGAGGTTCCGATCCAGAGAGAGTTGCTTGCATCCTCGGCGATGCAGCAGGTGTCGCTGCTGGTGAAGGCGGCGGTGTTTTCGTGGTTGAAGACTTTGAAATCGATGCCATCGAAGCGGGCGACGCCATCTTCGGTGGCGATCCAGATGTAGCCGTCGCTCGACTGGAAGACTTGATGGACGCTGTTTTGCGGAAGCCCATTTTCAGTCGACCATGATTGATGTCCGAGGTTGTTGACGCCCTGCCCGCCGGCGGAGATGGAGATGGCGATGGTTCCGCAGAGAATCCCGAAGAGAAGGCCACGCAGGACGTTATGGAGATTGAGAGCAGGTTTCATGCGGATTGCAAATACTGCGAGCCTACATTTTGGTTCCTTTGCCTTCTGTGAGAGTAACGATCTGATCGACCTTTGCGATAGAGAATTTTTCTTTCGCGCCGCTGGGCCAGTGCACCTCGACCGCGTCGATTTTAGTCGAATCGCCGAGGCCGAAGTGAACGCGCGGGTCGTGAGTCGAAGCGAAGCTGCCGCCGGAGAAGACGTCGTCGCGCTGGCGCATTCCGTTTGCCGTTACAAAGACCTTGGCGCCGATGGCATCGCGCGGGCTCTTCGGGCCGCCGATCAGTTTGAACTCGATCCAGTGGTGGTGGTCTGCCGAGACATCGCGCAGAAGGGCAGGATGGCTGTCGAGCACGTTGATGACTACATCCTGTTTGCCATCGTTGAAGAGGTCGCCGACGGCCAGGCCGCGGCCCACATAAAGGGAGGCCAGCGCGGTGCCTTCGACGGCCGGTTCTACTTCAAACTTTTTGCCGTCCAGATTGTGGAAGAGCAGCGGGCGCTGCTTCCATGTCGTGCCCCAGGACGTGTGATCGACCTGCGGATAGACGTGGCCGTTGGCGATGATGATGTCTTTCCAGCCATCGTTGTCGAAGTCGAGAAAGGCGTCGCCCCAGCCGAGGAAGGGAATGGTGGGCTCGGCCATGCCCATCTGGTAGCTGACGTCGGTGAAGTTGCCGTCGCCGTCGTTGCGGTAGAGCGGATTGTAGTCGTCGGAGAAGGTGGTGTTGTAGAGGTCGAGCAGGCCGTTGTTGCGATAGTCACCGATGGCGATGCCCATGGAGGCGGTCTCGCGGCCGTTCTCGTTGAGAGCGTAGCCGGAGGCGTAGCTGTCGTCCTCGAAGGTGCCGTCCCCTTTATTGATATAGAGGTAATTTGGCGTGGAGTCGTCGGCGACGACGAGGTCGAGTTTGCCATCGTCGTTCACATCGATAAAAGCAGACGCGAGGCCGTAGTAGGCGTTCTTGTCGGAGACCCCGGCCTTTTCGCTGACATCAGTGAAGGTCCCGTCTCCGTTGTTGTGGAAGAGGTGGTCGGGCTCGCCTTTGAGGCCGCGGGGGCCGCACATCACCTTTTCGCCGCGGAACTGGCAGCCGTATGCGGGCTGGTTGGCCATGTCGTAGTGAATATAGCCGGGGACGAAAAGGTCGAGTCTTCCGTCACCGTCGTAGTCGCCCCAGGTGGCGCCGGTGGACCAGTTGCCGAGGGTGACTCCGGCTTTTTCGGCCACGTCGGTGAAGGTTCCGTCGTGGTTGTTGTGATAGAGGCGGTTCTTGCCGAAGTTCGAGACGTAGATATCGGGCCAGCCGTCGTTGTCGTAGTCGGCGATGGCGACGCCGACTCCCCAGCGGTCGTTGGCAACTCCCGCTTTGGCGGCTACGTCGGTGAAGGTTCCGTCGTGGTTGTTGTGGAAGAGGGCAGCGTGAGGCGGCGTGGCCTTGCCGGAGAGGGCGTCGTAGGTTGAGCCATTGAGAAGATAGATGTCGAGCCAGCCGTCGTTATCGTAGTCGAGCAGACCGACGCCTGAGCCGTTGGTCTCGATGATGAAGTTCTTCTCGGGGCTGCCCATGGTGTGGGTCCACGAGGTGAGGCCGGCTTTTTTGGCGATGTCCTGAAACAGGATGGGACCGGATTTGACGAAGCCGCCGGCGGTGATGGGGCGGTGTTCGCTGTCGAGGACGGCTGCGTGCGCCTCTCCGGTGTTGACGCCCATGCCTGCGGGCTGGTTTTGCGGCACCGGCGCGGGCGGCTGGGCGAGCACTGTTTTCGTGACTGCGGTACCGAGGACGAGAAGGCCGAGAGCGAGAATCGATGGAACGAGTCCTCGGTGCAAGCGGTGGTGATGGGACATGGGGCGGATTCCTGACACGGTATTTATTTTGAGTGGGGTCGTCTGCTCGGCTTTGCCAGATTGCGTGCTGTCTACGAATTCGCCGCAAGGATGAAATCGTTATGGCATCAGGTTTATCACAGTGAAGGAGCTATTCTCTTCGAGGGGAGTCCCCCACGGTGCGATTTACAGTCGGGAACGCCGATTTTCGAGGTGTAAGATTTTTGTTTTGTGTTGCCTGTTGGCTGTTTTCGTTCGGCGTTAAGCCGTAAAGCCACCCATCCCGTCGTCGGTCCTGAGGTGAAAATGCACCGTTCCTGGTTTGCCGAAGAAGAACACGAGGCAGCCCGGCATGTCATCGAACTGCTGCACCGCATCCGTCTGCACTGGCTATTGCGGCACCTGCCGCCGCGCATCGTGTGGGCAGGCTATGTGTTCTTCAGCAGCTTCATCACCATCGCCCTTCTGTCTGTGCTGGCGGCAATCACCGGCAGCCCCTTCGTCTTTCCCTCGCTCGGCCCAACGGCCTATCTCTTCTTCTTCGATCCCATGGGCAAGTCTTCAAGCCCGCGCCACGCTATCCTTGGCCACGCCATCGGCTTGATCTGCGGATACGCCGCCTACGTCGCCATGGGCGGCCACCCCTTCTCCACCGCATCGCTCGCCCAGATCTCCTCGCGCGAAATCATGGCCGCCGCGCTCTCTCTCGCCGCCACCGGGGCGATCATGGTGCTGCTCCGTGTCAGCCACCCCCCGGCTGGAGCGACCACGTTGATCGTCTCCCTCGGCATCCTCACCCGTCCCGAATACCTTGTCATCATCGAGATCGCCGTCATTCTGCTGACCGCGCAGGCCTGGGTCATCAACCACATCGCCGGGCTCGACTACCCCCTTTGGGAGAAAAGGGCCGCAAACTCCACTCCATAATTACGGAAGTTGCTATCTTCTGTGAGAGCATGAGTTACCGTAAACCCCGAAGCATGGAAACACGCATCATAACGATCAGCACAGTCCCTCCCCGAAAGGAACACCTTGAATAGACGCTACTTCTCTGCACTCTTTCTTGCATCGGCCGCAGCCTGTTTTACCCTTCCCGCTGTCGCTCAGGGGAACAGTGGGAAACACGGAAAGGGGCACGATCGAGAGGATGAGGACCACGGCAATGGCAATGGCAATGGCAATGGCCACGGCCATGCCTATGGCCACTACAAACATCAGGACCAGCGCTACTTCCGCGACCGGGACCGCGACGATGTCGCCCGTTACTATGACGGTCCGCGCAATCTTCCTCCGGGGTTGCGCAAGAAATACTACCGGAACGGTACGCTGCCTCCCGGCTGGCGGAAGCGCTTCCGCCCCATGCCTCCGGTCCTGATTCAGGAACTTCCACCGATTCCTTATGGCTATCAGCGCGGCTACTATGACGGTTACGCCGTCGTCGTCGATCCCCGTACCCGAATCATCTACGACGTGATGGATATTGTGGGTGCGCTCAGCAACCGTTAGCTGAATTTGCAGATCTCCGGCAGCGGATGTCGGAGATCTGCAAGATCTTAAACACTCATCACGACGGTTTCTGCATCTTCTCGACTGCCAGCCCCACCCGCAGCATCGTGCCCTCGTCGAAGTGCCTGCCCATGATCTGCACACCAATCGGCAGGCCGTCTTTAGTCTCTCCGCAAGGCACGCTCACCCCGCAGATCCCCGCGAGACTGGCCGCAACGGAGTAAATGTCCGCCAGGTACATGGCCACAGGATCGTCGGTCTTCTCGCCCAGTTTGAACGCCGGAGTCGGCGTCATCGGCCCGACGATCACGTCAACCTCGTTGAAGGCCGTGAGAAAGTCCCGCGTCAGCAGCGCCCGGACCTGTTGCGCCTTCTTGTAGTAAGCGTCGTAGTATCCAGCCGAAAGCGCATAGGTCCCGAGAAGGATGCGCCGCTTCACCTCCGGCCCGAATCCGGCATCGCGGGTCTTGCGATACATCTCCGAGAGCGTCTTCGCCTCGGCACTCCGCAGACCGAACCGCACCCCGTCAAACCGGGACAGATTGGACGAAGCCTCCGCCGTGGCGATGACGTAATAGGTCGGAATCGCGTACTTCGTGTGGGGCAGGCTGACCGGCTTGATGATGCACTTCTCCGCCTTGAGGCCATCGAGAACCCGCTCGATGGCAGTCCGAATCTCCGGGTCTAGGCCCTCGCCAAAATACTCTGCGGGAACGCCGATGCGCAGACCCTCCACGGGTTTTTCCAGCGCTCCGACATAGTCGCCCACGGGGCGGTCGGACGAGGTTGCATCCAGAACATCCTGCCCGGCGAGGACCTGCAAAACGGTTGCGGCGTCCTTCACATTGTTCGTAAACGGCCCAACGCGGTCGAGCGACGAGGCGAACGCAATCAGACCGTATCGGGAGACCCGTCCATAGGTCGGCAGCACACCCACCACGCCGCAAAATGCCGCAGGCTGGCGAATCGACCCACCCGTATCCGTTCCCAGCGTAGCCACGGCAAATCCAGCCGCTACCGCCGCCGCGCTGCCGCCGCTCGACCCGCCCGGAACCCGGTCTAAAGCGCGTGGATTCAACACCGGCCCATAAGCCGAGTTCTCATTCGAGCTGCCCATGGCAAACTCGTCGCAGTTCAGCTTGCCGAGCAGAACCGCCCCGGCGGCCTCGAGCTTCGTCACGGCCGTAGCGTCATACGGCGGACGATAGCCCTTTAGAATCAATGATCCAGCGGTCGCAGGGGAACCCTGCATGGTCAGCACATCCTTGATGCCCACCGGAACCCCGGCCAGCGCGGGCAGCTCCGCGCCTTTGGCCGCCAGCGCGTCGATCTTCGCCGCCTGGGCCAGCGCCCGCTCCTTGCTCAAAGCGAGAAAGCTATTGATTCGTTTGCCTTTGTCGCCATCGTCGGCAGCAATCCGCGAGTAGTGCAGCTCCGCCGTCGCTGTCGCTGTCGCCGACCCATCGGCCACCCCAGCCCGCACACTATCAATCGTAAAATCAATCACTATGTCTGTCCCTTTTGAGATCTCGGAAGTCTTAGGCATCAACGTTCAATCACCTTCGGAACCTTGAAGAAGCGGCCATCCGTCTCCGGAGCCGCCGCCATCACGGCAGCCCTCTCCAGCGAAGGCCGCACGACGTCCTCACGCAGCGTCTCGCCATGCTCATGCGCTTCACCGCCGAGCATCTCGCCCACCTGCGCCATGGGCTGCACGTCCTTCGTATCTAACTCATTTAATTGGGCGATATGCCCAAGAATCGCATTCAGATCACGCTGCATGCGCGGCTCTTCCTCTGCCGTCAACTCCAGATTCGCCAGCTCAGCCACCCGCCGGACATCCTCAATCGATACGCTCGCCTGCTCACTCATCGCCTGTCATTCCTCTTCACTTTAAAGTGTATCCTGCCCACCTTGACTCCAGCGATTCGCGCCATCTGCCCGGCAAGCTGCCCCTGCATACTCATCATCTGCCGCAGCCATATGCCGTCCTCGACCTCGATCCAGACCTCTCCGTCGACATACCCTACGACCTCGCCCCGTTCCGCCATCGCCTTGCCGCAGGCCACCGGCCACGCCGCGGCCAACTTGTCTTCGGGTCGCATTGCCTTCAGGCTTCGCCCCAGGGAGCCCCGCAACAGCGTTCTCATATCTTCCATGTCTGCACCTCTGCATCCTCGGGCACCCCGGCCACCTCATTCACCGCCGCCAGAACCATCTCGACTGTAATCCGTTCCATGCAATCAGTAGCCCTGCCGGCAAAATCAAAGCCCAGATGCAGATATCCGCACCCTTCTCCCGGAGCCTCCACTCCGATGGCGCGTCTCCCCAGAGGACCCCACCGACCATTCCGATTCGGCCCATTAATCGACACCGTTGGCGCCCCGAGCACTGCCGCCAGATGCATAACCCCGGTGTTTACGCTCACCACCACCCGAGCCCGCCGTAGTAGATGCGCAAGGGATACAAACCCATCTGTCCCCACGAAGGCGACGGCCTTCAATCCGGCCTTGGCCATGCACAGCAGGAACGGCTCAATCCGCTCCAGATCACTCGGAGCACCCGTAATCGCAAAGACGGTCCTGGGCTCAGCCAGGCGCGCGGCAAGAGCGATCCACCGCTCCTCCGGCCACTCACGCAACCAGCTCCGCGTCCCCGACGCCCACAGGTGAAACACCACAATATCCTGCGCCTCAGTCAGCGGTTCCGTCGCCACCTCCGGCACTATTACCTGCGGCTCAAGCCCAGCAGTAAGTCCCACCATTCTTATCAGATTCCGAAAGTTCTCTACCTCATGCTGGTCCGCTCGATGCTCCACCGTAACGTCATACCCGCGTCCACGATACTGCCCGGCAGTCTGGAATCCCGCCGTAAACTTCGCCCCGGACATCAAGCTATAGAACGCCGTCAGCCGCTGCCACGACGTAAAATCCAGCATCACATCCACCCGTTCCGCGCGTATTTGCCGAACGCTCTCCGCTGGCTTGGTCAGATCGATCAAGACCCTGCGGTCGGCTCCCGGAATCAGTTCCGCTGCCGCTAGATTCTGTGTCATGCAAAAGTGGACAATCTCTGTGTCGGCAAAGTGCGCGCGCACATCCCGCAACGCGGCGGAAAACAACAAGGTGTCTCCCAGCGCCGGCGAGCACATCACCCCGACCCGCTTCACCTGTGAAGGCCACTGCCTTCGCCGTCCTGCGGCACGCGCTGTCGCCAGCACATTCAGCAGAGGAATACCCACCCAGTAGTCCATCAACCGGTTCTTTTTGCTGCCTCTCCGCATCCCCTGATTGTAGCGATTCGCGCTTCGGCCAGTCCCACAGAGGCGGCTAGAATGCTCCATCCTGGTTCACCACGGTGTTGAATGTCTTCAACAGGATCACGGTGTCCTTGGCCAGCGACCAGTTCCCCACATACTCGCAATCGAGCGCCACCCGCTCGTCATAGGTCAGCGAGCTGCGCCCCGAGACCTGCCACAGCCCCGTCAGTCCCGGCTTTACCTTGCAATAACAGCTAAAGCAGTCGCCATACTTCTCTACCTCCGCGGCCACGATCGGCCTCGGTCCCACCAGGCTCATCTGCCCGGTCACCACATTCCATACCTGCGGCAATTCATCCAGGCTGTATCTCCGCAAAAACGCCCCAATCTTCGTGATCCGCGGATCGTGCCGCAGCTTGTGCGACTTACTCCACTCCGCCTTCGCCTCGGGATGTTCCGCCAGGTATTTTTCGAGTACCTCGGCTGAGTTCACGCACATGGTCCGGAACTTCCACATCGAAAAGAACGCGCCGTGACGGCGAATGCGGCGGTGCGAGTAAAAGATCGGCCCTGGAGAGCTGAGCGCGACCATCATCGCCACGATTCCCAACACCAGCAGCGTGACCGGGATTGAGATCAACACCAGCAGCAGGTCGAGGACGCGTTTAATCACCCGATAGCGGAAATATCGAGTCGGCGATTCAAACGTCCATGGCGTTCTCCATAGCGACGAGGCAGCCAATTCCGTATACGAATATGAATCTTCTATTACCGCAACCGGCGATTCGGTAGATTCAGCCTGCATTGCAATCCTGTGTCTGTACAAACCGCGATCATGCATTCTTCTATGCAAGGGGGTTCATACGGCTATCGTTCACTCATGTCCTGCGGCGTCTTCCGGTCCGGCCTTGCAACTTAATGCGGCCTGGCAAACGTCCGCTCATCCGATTCCTTGTCTCGCTTGTACTTCTTTAGCTCGCGCGCCGGTCTCTTGCTGGGACCAGTCGCCGTCTCTATCGTCAACCCGGAAAAGGGATTTCAGTCGTATATTTCAGCTCAGACAGTTTACTAGGCCGATGCCTTTCTGCGAACCGATTTCGTCATGCGGCCGCTTTTAGCTGTTCCATTTCAGGCAACAGACTCAATCACTTCCATGTCGCTGCCTCCCCCGGTAAACTGCTAGGATGCTCATTCTCAACACCCCGCTTGCCGATGTCAAACTAATTCAGCCCCGGCGTTTTGGTGACAGCCGGGGGTGGTTTACCGAAGTTTTTAACCAGGATTCTTTCAGCGAAGCGCAGCTTCCCGCCCAATTTGTTCAGGACAACCAGTCCTTCTCCACCCGTGGAGTCCTCCGCGGTCTCCACTACCAGCTCGGCAAGCCCCAGGGAAAGCTCGTCCGCGTCCTCTCCGGCCATATCTGGGACGTGGCCGTCGACCTGCGCCGAAACTCTCCCGACTTCGGCAAGTGGGCCGGCTTCCACCTCAAGCCCCTCACCGACGAAGGCGAGATCCACTCGCTCTGGATACCCGAAGGCTTCGCTCACGGCTTCCTCGTCCTCTCGGAGACGGCTGAAGTCCTCTACAAGACCACCAACCTCTACTATCCCGAGGGCGAACGCTCCATCCTCTGGAACGACCCCACGCTCAATATCGCCTGGCCCGTCGAAGCCCTCAACGGCGTGGCCCCCTCCGTGAGCACCAAAGACGCTCAGGGCAGACCCTTTCTCGAAGCCGACCTGCCCCCGGCCTGATCGTCTACGCTGTGACTGGTTCGCGATTGGCACCCGAGATGGAGAACCCGGCTTTGCTGAATAACGTCCTCGTCCGATGGTTTCGTCAAAAATCGACGAGCACCCAGCTCTCCGTCCTCATCTTTGTCGCGCTTGCGCTGCGCCTGATTGTGGTTGCGTCCGTCATCCCTCACACCATCGCTCCGACCGACCATTTCGCCGAATTCGGCTGGGAGGTCGGCTGGGTGGCCCGCTCTATCGCGACAGGCCATGGCTTCAGTTCTCCCTTTTATCCCGCCTCCGGCCCTACCGCCATCGTCCCTCCGCTGTTTACCTACCTGCTCGCGGCAGTCTTTCGTGCCTTCGGGCCTTACACCGCCGCATCGGCCATCACGATCCTCTCCATCAATAGTATTTTCTCCGCGCTCACCTGCGTTCCGGTCTATTTCAGCACCAGGTATGCAATGGGCCGCAGAGCCGCCATGCTAGCCGCATGGGGATGGGCCCTCTATCCCTTCGCTATTTATTTTTCCGCGGCGCGTGTGTGGGAGTACGCTCTTACCGGTCTCCTCTTCACCACCTGCTTCTGCCTCGCGCAGCGCCTGCACCACCAGCAAAGCAAGCTGACATGGCTGGGCTTCGGCGGCCTCTACGGCATCGCCGCCCTCTCCAACCCGTCCATTCTCTCCGTATTTCCCGTCTTCCTGCTTCTTGCCATCTTTGCGCCAGGCTGTCAGAAAGAGTGGGGTCTCCGCAATAGCCTCATCGCTATCCTTGGACTGATTGCCGTCCTCGCTCCATGGACGGTCCGCAATTACCGCGCACTCCATGTTCTTGTGCCCATCCGGGACGGCTTCTGGATGGAGGCCTGGCCAGGAAACGACGGCAATACCTTCGAGTCCAACGATCACACCGCCCGTCCCCCCACCAGTCCCGTCGAACTACAGAAGTTCATCGCCCATGGAGAGATTGCTTACCTCGCCGAGGACCGCGCTCTGACCATGGACTTCATCCACCGGCATCCGCTCCTCTTTATCAAGTTCACGCTTCACCGCGTTCTCAGCTATTGGACGGGCTATTGGAGCTTCGACTCCGCCTATCTCCGCGACCAGCCGACGGAGATCCCCAACATGTTCTTCTCCATCGGGCTGACCATCTTCATGCTGATCGGGGCGCGCAGGCTCTGGCTTCACGACAAGGCCGCCGCCCTCCCCTATCTTCTTCTGCTCGCGATCTTCCCCATTCCCTATTACCTGACGCACGTCATTCCGGACTATCGCCAGCCTATCGAACCCGAGATCATCGCCCTGGTCAGCGCGGGCATCCTCTCGCTGAAGAGGTTCCGCCGCCCCGCCCTCGGAAGCAATCCGCGACGCGAGCAAGACCCGCTCACTCCGGGCACCCGCGCCTGACGCTGCTTAGCTTAGATATTGGGGAGCAGGTCGAAGTATTCGTCGTCCTCGTTCGATCCACCTTCGCCTTTGCCGACCATCTCGATGGATTCGATAAACTCGATCCGTTCGATCCACTTGACCATCTTGTAGCCGAGCTGGTTTTCGACGCGCAGGCGCAAGGGCGCGCCGTAGACTCCGGTAAGCGGCGCGCCGTTCATGTCGAAGGCGAGCATGGCCTGCGGCATGAGCGCGTTCTTCATACTCTGCGTGTCGTAGTAGGCGCCGCCGTAGAGCGAATTGCCGAAGGAGTAGAAGGCCAGAGCGCGTGCGCCGGGTTTTGGCTTGACGTGCTCGATGAGTTTTTTGAGCGAGAGGCCGCGCCACTCGGCGATGCCGGACCAGCCCTGGATGCAGTGATGCATGGTGATGGACTCCTCTTCCTGCAGGGCGCGCATGTCGTCGAGCGATAGTTCTACCGGATTTTCGACCATGCCGCCGACCTTGAGGCGAAAGTCTTTGAAGCCGTTGGCCTCCATTTGTTTCCAGTCTTCGCGTGTTGGCATCTTGCCGTTGGGCCAGAAGTGCGGTGAGATCTGGTCGCGGGTGTAGGTCTGCTGTGGGATGAGGCGGTCGAGTGTGATCAGACGGACCGGCTCGGTTACGGCGCGCTGCGCGTGTTGCAGGCCGCGGGGGAAGTACCACGAGATGTAATGCGCGGCGATCCACGAGAGTACGACGACGGCGATGCCGATGAGGCCGAGGACAAGCCCTGTCCACTGTATGTTATCGACGCCGAGGACGATGTGGTTCATGTTGCGGCGCAGGCCGGTCATCGCGATCAGCGTGACATGCACGACCACGAAGCAGGCGAAGCCCACCAGCATCAGGAAGTGGATGGAGCGGGCGCACTGCCGGCCTCCGAAGAGCTTGGCATAGCGCGGCCAGCGGTTGACCAGCGCGGGAGACATCGCCATTCCGGTGAGGATGGAGAGCGGCGCCATGACGAAGACGGTGGCGAAGTAGGCGAGTTGCTGAAGGGCGTTGTATCCGTAGAAACCGTTCGGTTCGGGCGGGAAGTGGAAGTTCGCGTAGTGGACGAAGGTGTTCCATGCGTTGATGAAGACGGCGGTCGATGTGGGCACGAGACGCTGCCATTGCTCACTGGTGAGCAGGCCGCAGACGAAGAAGATTCCGGTGAGCACAAATCCGTAGACGGTGATGAAGTGCCATGCGCGAGCAATGCCTACGGTGTGCCGGTAGCCCGGCGTCGACACCATGGGCGAGAGGTAACGGGCGTCGTCTTTCGCCGTCCACATACGGTCCGAGGGCACCTTCAGGGGCGTGAAGCGGAGCCACTCCGTGCCCGGGGTGCAGTGGTCGTTAAGATAGAGGCGCGGGTGGTCCATCAGGATCGAGAGGCCGCTGCGCATCAGCATGAAGAGGAAGAACATGTTGAAGAAGTGCGTCCAGCGTATCCAGACGGGAAAGCCGTGCGGGCCGCTCATCGCGCCCTCGATGGAGGCGGAGGACGGTGCGATGTAGGGCATCCCGAAGATGGCTACCTCGATCCATGCCAGTATCAGCGGCACGAGAACAAGCAGGATGAGGATGGCCAGGACAGAGGGGCGAATCCAGATGCGGAAACGCCGGTCGGGTGGGTAGTGCACGGCACGGTGCGCATCGTCGAAGGGGATCATGAGACACCTCGCTCAGCCAGACCATCGTATATCGACCAGCTGCAGCGCGGTATATGCTTCAGTAGCCCTGGTCGGCGCGGAAGGCGGTGACCTTGTTGCCGACGAACGTGACGGCCATGGGGTGCCCGGTGTTGGCGAAGACGACCATGCGGTTGCCGTAGTCCTGGCTGGTGCTTTTGCTTACCTGGCCCAGCGAGAGTTCAACCTGGCGCTCGTTCATTCCAAGGACAACCTGGTGTGCATCGACGGCCTTCCAGATCTCCGGGCCCCAATGTTTGTAGAGCTCGTGCGGGTCGTCGTAGAAGAAGATCTCGTCGGTGTAGAAGGTGTACTGGCCATCCTGCCGGTAGCCGACCGGCGTGGCATATTCTTTTGCCGGATCGGTCGATTTGGGCATCGTGAAGACTAGCGAGACCTGGCGGTCGCCACCGGGGATACGGAAGGTGGCCTTCTTGGGAGCGACCTGTTCGATGGCGTCTTTAATGAGCAGAGGCTCGGCGCCGAGCAGTATCCCCGCGCTCTTCGCGTAGGCGACCCGGTGGCCGGCATAGGGGTAGTAGTCCAACTGTCCGCCGGCCGAGATCCAGACCGTGGTCCCGACCAGCGTCTTGATCTCGGCCATCGAATCGGGTCGCTTCTTTTTGAGAAAGACGAGATCGTCGTCGGAGAGCTTCTGGGACGTCGCCATGGGCGGCAGCTTCATCGGAGCGTTGCGCTCGTGATAGATCATGCCGATGCGGACGCCGACCACCGCCAGCAAGATGATGGTCCCTGCGATTGCTGCCTTTGCGCTGTTCTGCATAAATAAACTCTCCCGGGCGATTGAAGCGATTCGTTAGTCTCTCATTTAATCTAACTGGCTTTGATTTCCTTGTTTAATCGAACGGCTCGGCGGTGCTCAACTCCTCTTCGATGCTCATTAGCGATTCGGCGGTCAGAGCGTCGGCGCGACGAAGAGCAGGGAAGAGCGCTGCTGACGCACCCATGACGGCCAGCGTGCCGATGCCGCCGACGACGACGGCGCGGACCGCTCCCCACCAGTGGGCGGTGAGACCGCTCTCGAACTCGCCAAACTCGTTGGATGCGCCGATGAAGATCCAGTTGACGGCGCTGACCCGGCCACGCATGTGCGGCGGTGTGGCCAACTGCAGGACGCTGCCCCGGATGACGACGCTGACCATGTCGCTACCGCCGACGATGACCAGCGCGATGAGGCTGATCCAGATATTTTTCGAGAGACCGAAGACGATGGTGGCCGCGCCGAAGAGCCCGACGCAGCTCAGCATCAGCCATCCGGCGTTGCGCTGGACGGGCTTGACGACCATCCAGAGCGAGACGGCAAGCGCGCCCACCGCGGGCATGGCGCGCAGCAGGCCAAGGCCGCGGGGGCCGGCGTGCAGCATGTCGGTGGCGAAGATGGGCAGCAGCGCCACCGCTCCGCCCAGGAGAACGGCGAAGAGATCGAGCGAGATTGAACCCAGTAGCAGCTTGGTCTTCCAGACATATTCGAGCCCCGCCAGCATGTTCTTCGCATTGAACTGGCTCTTGATCCCATCCATCTTGGTCCGGACCATCCCCACCAGTATGAGGAAGGAGAGCAGCATGGCGAGGGTGAAGGCATAGACGATGGGTCCACCGTCCCAGACTGCCATCCTGCCGGTCAATGGCAGCGTGAAGAGCAGGCCGCCGACGGTAGGGCCAGCCATGTTCGCGGCTTGATTGATGGTGCCTCCCCAGGTGACGGCGTTGACGAAGTGGTCTTTGGGGACGAGGCTCGGCAGCATGGCGCTCGATGCCGGGCCGCTGAAGGCCCTGCCCAATCCGATGCCGAGCAGAACTGCGTAGATGGGCCAGACCTGGCCGTTGGAGATATGAGTCTTGGTCAGCGAGAGCCAAAGCAGCGCCGAGGTGCAGATGGCCTGCAGGCCGTAACAGGCAAGGATGACCTTGCGCCGGTCGAACCGGTCGGCGACATGGCCGGCGGGCAGCACCATGAACAAGCCGGGAAGAAAGAGCGCCAGCCCGGTAAAGCCAAGGTCGAGCGCGGAGTGGGTGATGGCGTAGACCTGCCAGGCGACCGCGACCGACTGCGCTTCCGCGCCGATGATGACCATCAGACGCGCCGTCTGATAGAGGCGAAAATCACGCGACAGGAAGGCGCTTCCCGCCTTCGCTTCCGTGACTGCTCCCTTACTGCCACCCTCAGACATACCGTATGTTTTCACATTTTGTGGAGTAAAAGCGGCGACATTCGAAAACAACGTCATCTCGACCGAAGTCGCGCAGTTTTATCGCGCGGCATAGCGGAGAGACCCCTGTATTTCGCTGTTGCCGTTGCCTGTTCTTTCTATCCGGATGCGCCGCCTGCCATGACAGTTTTTCAACGGGTTCTAAAAACTGCGGCGACGATGAGCAGGACAGGCAAGAACAAGGTCAAAGATGAAATACAGGGGTCTCTCCACTGCGCTTCGCTTCGGTCGAGATGACGTGCTTTTGAAGCGGGGAGCTTTCAGCGTCCCAGATAGACCTTGTACTGGCTCTCTACCACGCCGGTATTTCTGGCCAGCGTCAACTTCGACTGGTTATATCGATAGAGCGTCCGCACCAGCTTGCTCTGGGCATCGGCCAGCCCGGCTTGGGCCTGGACCACGGGAAGATTGTCCGAGACTCCAGCCTGGAAGCGGTCGGTGGCCTGCTGCAACTCTTCCGTGGACAGATCGACGTTGCTGCGAGCGACCTTGACCAGTTGGGCGGAGGACTCGACGTCGAGCATGGCGGAACGGATCTGCTGCTCGATGGAGATCCGCAGCGACTTAATCTGCCGATTGAGCGCGTTCACCTGCGCGTCGGCGACCTCGCGCTCCCCGCGCAACTTCGCCTCCTGAAAGATCGGGATTTTGACGCTGCCGGTGGCCGCGAAGATACCGTGGTAGAGCCCGTGGGTCTCACCCAGAACGCCGTAGTGGCCACCGAAGGAGAGCGTAGGCAGGCGCTCGTACTTCACCGCTTTTTCCGTGCGCTCGGCCACTTCCATCTGCGCCTCGAGGCTCAGCAGGTCTTTGCGGCGCTTATAGGCGATCGCCTTGGCATCTTCAAGCGGAAGCTCGGCGAACTCGGAGTAGGGCGTCTTGTCGGTCAGCGTCAGCTCCTGTTCCGCCGGCAGGCCGATCAGGCGGTTGAGCGCGATCTTGTCCTTCGCAAATGTGTTTTCGGAGTTGATGACCGTCTGCTGCTGCGTCTGTAACTGCACGCGCGCGCGGAGCACATCGAGGTTCGTCCCCACACCGGCGTCGTGCGAGGCGACCGCCTGATGCAACACTAGCTCGTCGGCCTTTTCAAGGGCCTGCGCATTCTCGATCTGTGAGGCGTCGGCCAGTGCGAGAAGGTATTGCGTGCCTACCTGGAGAACCACCGTGCCCTCGGCATTGCGCGTCGTCATCGAGGCGACGGTATCGGCCTTTTGCGCTGCGCGGTAGAGATAATAGGCCGGGACATTGAAGAGCTGTTGATCGAGGTTCAACTGCGCGCCGGTCGTATCGACCTTGACGATGGTCGAAAAATCCGACGGGTTGAGGCCGAAGTGTTCGACCAGAGCGCCCAGCGACTGCGGCTTGAAGCCCAACGCCGCAAGGTTGATCATCTGCGTCCGCGTGAAGGCCTCGGCGGTGACCGAGGGCAGCAGATTGTTGGCCACGGTCAGCACCTGGCCATGCACCATGCGCTGGTTCTGCCGGGCGAGTTCCATCTGCAGGTTGTGCTGCAATCCGCGGGCGATGGCGTCATCGAGACTGAGCGGAAGGGCGGAGGAACTGGCGCGGTCGATGGTCACGCCGCCGGGCAGCTTCGCTGTCAGGATATGCGGGGCGGGAGCGGAGGGCAAGTCCTGAGTTGTATCGGGGGCGGCAGCCTGCGCGAGAGCGGCTACGCTCAAACTGGCGCAGAGCGTCAGCAGCAGGCACACCTTCACATTGGTAGAAAAGCTACGCAGAAATTCCTCTCGAACTTACCTTGGTTTAGATTACCCAGACCGCGTTCCGGTTGCGAAAGTTGACCTTCAAATTATGGGCCCCGCGTTACGGAAGCCAGCGCAAACCCTTATCAGCTAAAATACTTAACACAATCCTATGCGTCTTACATTCATGAATCGCATCGCTCTCTTCGCCGCCGGCCTCTTTGTCGCCCTTCCGCTGTGCACCCCCGCATTCGCGCAGTATTCCGCGCCACCGAATACCGGGACCGCCTTCAAAGATACTTCGATGCTGAAACCGCCTGCGGGAGCGCGTGTCGCCATCATCGAGTTCGAAGACCTCGAATGCCCCGCCTGCGCCCACGCCTTCCCCATTACCCGCGCCGCCGCCGAGCACTACAAGATCCCCCTGATGCATCATGATTTCCCTCTCAAGATGCATATCTGGAGCCGCGACGCCGCCGTCATCGCCCGCTATATGCAGGACAAGATCTCTCCCCAGGCAGCGGAGGACTATCGCCGAGCGGTCTTTGCCAACCAGAACTCCATCGCCTCCAAGGAAGACATGGAGAGCTTCTCCCGGCACTACTTTCAGACGCATGGCCGCGAGATGCCCTTCGTCGTCGATCCGACCGGCCAGTTCTTAAGCGAGGTCCATAAGGATTTCATGCTGGGCGAGCGCATCGGCCTGACCCAGACGCCGACGATCTTCGTGGTCACGCCCAAGCACTGGACCCAGGTGACGGACGTCAACCAGCTCTACCAGACGATCGACACCGCACTGGCAGAGACACCAGCCGCCACGGTGCGCAGTAACCTGCGCCACGCCTCGAAGCCGCAGCGGTAATTTGGTTATCATTCCGTAGCGAAGCGGAGGAATCTGCTTGTGAGGCTTCCAGCACCCCGCCCTAACGGATCTGCACAAGCTCCGGGTTGGCCTCATGCCCCGCCCCGCCCGGCGTGATGGTCGTCTTCTGCGGCGCCCGCCAGTGGTCGATGTAGCTGACCTGATGCACGCAACTGATGGTGCAGTTCGGCGAACAGCTTTTTTCGGTCAGAAACTCGCGCTTGACGTCGGCGGTCTGGTAGCCCGCCAGCGGCACTCCCGGATACCCTCGCTGCTGGCTGCAATAGTGCACCAGCCCGAACTCGCAAATATAGAGATAGCGCCCACCCGCACGGCAACGCCAGTCGTTCGTCTTGCCATTGGCGATGGCTTCCTGAAAATGATTGAACCGCGAGTAGCTGCGGCGAGTCAGCTTGCGCACCTTGTCCCAGACGGTGCGCTCGGCGTCGCCCAGAGGCTTCAACTGGCCGCTGCCGTCGTGAATGATGCCGATGGTCGAACTGAATCCCAGTCCCAGCGCACGCTCGCTTACGGTCAGCGCATCGCTCGGATTGGCGATCCCCCCGCCGACGACGGAGTTGATATTGACGTGAAAATCGGCGTGCTCGGCCAGCATCTGGAGCTTCTTGTCCAGCACCTTCAGGCTCTTTTTGGAGACGGCGTCCGGCATCACGTTGTCGATCGAGATCTGCATGTGGTCGAGCCCGGCCTTGTTCAGCCGTTCGATGCGATCGGGCATCAGCAGATAGCCATTGGTAATCATTCCCGCAATAGCGCCGGTCTTGCGAATCCGCGCGATGATCTGGTCGAGTTCGGGGTGCAGCAGCGGTTCGCCGCCCGAGATGGTGATGACCGAGGTGCCCAGGCGGCCAAGGTGGTCGATGCGCCGCAGCATCTCGTCGAGCGGCACCGGGTCGGAGACGTCGTCGAACTCGTTGCAATAGGTGCAGGCCAGGTTGCAGCGCCGCATGGGCACAATATGCGCCATGTACGGGTGCCCGGTCGAAGCCAGCGCCGAGCCGATAGAGCCAAGTTCGCGCAGCTTGCGGGTTACAGCCTTCCATCGCCGCTTCGCTGTCATCGGACGGCGGCCAGTTCCTGTGGTAGAGGGAGATTCCATACTTACTCTCAAGTATATAGAACTGGTGAGTGTGAAGGGATTGCTGCTGCCGTGCAGGGACCTGAGCCAGCGTTACAACTCAGACACTTGAGGGTGATCCGCGCCGGTGAAGGGCCACGCCACGCTCGAGCGTTTTTTGCTGTCCGGCGTCATGGTCATGGTCTGCTCATGCCTATTCCGCAGCACTAGCAGGACAACCGGCTTGCCCCGGTTCTGATGAATGGTCTTCGACCACTCGCTTCCGGTTGTCACCGGCACCTGGTTCACCTGGATGACCACATCGCCCGCCCTCAGACCTGCATCTTCCGCCGGGCTATTGGCCTCGACTCTTCGCACCAGCAGACCGGCGTTTCCTTCGACGCCGAAGAACTCCGCGAGCTGCGGCCCCATGACCTCAAGCTGTGCGCCGGTGAACGACGGGCTCAGAACGGTCGTCGCTCCCAGAAAGTCCCGATGCGCTTTCGCTCCCTTGCCGGTGGACGTATCGGAGTGGAGAAACCCGTTTCCCCCCCGCGCCGAAGGGCTCGTGTCCGGATCGGGGTCGGGCACCACGAGGTGCTGCTCCCATGCCCGGCGCTCTACCTCCTGCCGATCGGCGAGATGCGTCGTCAACGTCCGCTGCTGGCCGTCCCTGCTGATCACAAAGGTCACCGAACGGCCCGCGGGGCTTTCGCGCAGCATCTGCCGCAGTTGGTCCTGATTTTGAATTGGTACCCCGTTCATTTGCAAAATCACATCCTGCTTCCGTAGGCCCAGTTTTCCGGCGGGGCCGTCATGGTCTACGTGGATGATCTCCGCGCCGCGGGTGTCATTCAATTTCAGCGGCGTTACCTCGTCCTGTTCTACATCGCGCAGGTCGACCCCGAGATATCCCTGGGGAGGCCGTGGCGGGGTGCCGGACCGGGCAGCTCCGTGGACCTTCGCGGAGACAGGCAGAGCAACGTTCGCGGCGGTGGGCGAAAGGCCCGCGGCTGCCAATGCCGGCAGTGCCAACATCACAACCGTGGCTATTGCTACCCTTCGTGTACGGTGTTGGGTCTTCATGGGCTTCATCGCCTACTGAATGTCCGCGGCGCCCTGCAAGGCCTGATACGAGGCGGTGCGGATGTAGGGATTCTCGTCCTGGGTCGAGACCGTCCGCAGCACCTCGCGCACACTCGAATCCGCCTGCACCGGCTCCAGCATCCCGATCGCCGTCGTTCGCACCTTGGCGTCGGAGTCGTGCATCAACGCTTCAAGCACCGCATCGCGCACCCGCTGGTCCTGCCCGACATAATGCTGCAACCCTTCGAGCGCCTTCATGCGGACGCCCGCATTCTTGTCATAGCGCAGCGACACCAGCAGAGCGCTGCGAATGTCCTGGCCTTCGGCCCCGTCGGTGCAGGCGTGTCCGGCCCTGCACTCGTGGGCCAGCAGCGCGACCGAGTCGGCGCGCACGCCATTGGTCGCCGCAGCGTTAGTGCCCGCAAGCAGCAACTGGCGGATCTCCGGCGAATCGAGCGACCCTTCCATCGTCTCCGGGACGAGCTTGTTGTACTTCACCTGCACCAGCTCCGAGTTCGGCGTCTGCACGATGCCGGTCACGTTTGCAATCGTCGCCTGCGTGGGGTTGCTCAGCGTGACTGTGTTTTTGGGCTTGGGGGTGTGCGCCACTTCATAGCGATAAGTAAAGTTGCCGGCCAGAAATCCCACTCCGATCAGCAGCGTGGCCAGCGCGGGAGCGCTTTGCAGATGGCCGATCCATGCGAACAGGCCGCGCCGCAACTGGGTGAAGACGCCATGCGGCGGAATCTCGTCGAGCGCTTCATCCAGCCGGACTCTCGCCTGCGCCAGCAGGTTCGGGGAGGGCTCGACTACCGGCAGCAGCGCCAGATGCTCATCTAATTCACGGATCGCATCCAGCTCACCGCGGCAGTCCTCGCATCCGTCCAGATGCTGCTCCAGAGGGATTGCGTCTTCATCTGGCAGTTCGCCGTAACTTGCCAGAAGGATGTTCTCTTTTGCGGTCTCGCACTTCATCGCCCTACCTCAACCAGCCTCAAAAATTCTGTCGCTTCCATCGGGTCTGTAAAATCCGCCCGTCAATTTCGTTTTCTGATCCCTGATCCCTGCTTCTACCGCACTCCGGCAAGATTCGCCCGCAGCTTGCGGGTCGCCCGAAACAGCGTGTTCTTTGCTGTCTCTTCGGTGGTGCTCAACATCTCGCCGATCGTCCGCAGCTTCAGCCCCTGGTAGTGCTTCAGCTCAAATGCGGTCCGTTCGCGCGGCGTCAGCTTGTCCAATGCCTCGCTGATGCACTGACTCATCACCTTCCGGTCCAGCTCCCGCGCCGGGTTCGCCATGGAACGGTCGTCGGTAATATTCGCCATCAGGTCCATCTCGCCGCCGCTCGCATCGAGCACGGTTGCCGGATCTTCCCGGCGGCTCTTTCGCCTGCGCAACTGGTCCAGGCAAAGGTTGGTGACAATCCGGTAAAGCCATGTGTAGAACGAGCACTCGAACCGGAAGTTCCCCAGGTGGCGATACGCCTTGATGAAGGCCTCCTGGTGGACGTCCTGCGCGTCCTGCTCGTTGCCGAGCATGTGCAGCGCCAGCCGCAGCACGGACTGGTCGTAGCGGCGTACCAGCGCGTCGAAGGCGGTCCGCTGCCCTCGCTGGGCCTCGCGGATCAACTCATCGTCCTCAATGCGCTGCTGAGCGCGCGCGGCGATCTGCGCCTCGGTCAGCTTGCCGCCGTTTCTGGTGCCGGATTGTGTAGCCGCTTTTGCCATGCTTGGCAATGATTCTACCGCTGCGGCATCACGCAATCCCAGAGCGAACGGACTCGGCCGCCGCCCAACAGGATTTATCCCAATTGCTTCAACGCTCATTGTCTGACTCCGGAGTCAGGAAATCGATTTCACTTCAATAGACCCATTGCCGGGGCAAAAGGTAAGCAAGGCGAATGTTACTGGGCAAAGAAATCTATAAATCTGCCCGCTCCAATCCGTGTTCCGGACGATCCGGTAAACTCACAAAATGTCCTCAAGCAGCCTTTTCCCTGAGAAGAACGACTGGATCTCCGCCCACTGCGACGGCGGTGCCCGCGGCAACCCCGGCCCCGCCGGCTACGGCGCACAGATCTGCGATTCGAACGGCCAGGTCATTGCTGAACTGAGCGAGTTCCTGGGCATCCGCACCAACAACTTCGCCGAATACTCCGGTCTGCTGGGCTGCCTCCAGTACGCGCTCGACCATCACCACACCCGCCTTCGCGTGGTCTCGGATTCGGAGCTGATGGTCAAGCAGATTCAGGGCAAATATCAGGTCAAAAGTCCCGACCTGAAGCCGCTCTACGAAGAGGCAAAGCGGCGCATCGCGAAGCTCGAACGGTTCGAGATCAGCCATGCCCTGCGCCACAAGAACAAGGACGCCGACCGCCTCGCCAACGAAGCCATGGACCGCGGTATGAACCGCTCTCCCGCCAAAATCCCGGTGACCCCAAAACCGGGTGCCCCACGTCCGGCCCTTGAGGACGTGGGCGGAGCGCCACCGAAAGCCACCCCGTACCCCCAAAAATCCGAGGCCCCACCCAACCCATACGCCAAAGCCGACGCCATGCTGCGCGGCTTCACCAAAGACGGCGTCATCCACGTCCTCGGCGGCACTACCCTCCCCGACGGCGTCTTCGTCAAGATCATTCGGGAATAGTCTCGGGTTCTTCGTCCAAATCGCTCTCGGGCCGCTTGCCCGCTTTCTGCGCCAGTCCGGAGCAAAGCGATTCCACGACAAACAGGTGTCGCAGCATCTCTTCCACCCCCGCTATCCTCATCATCTGCTCGAACTGACCCTGCATCAGGTGGAGAATCCCCACCACCCGTGTGGCCCGCTTTTTCCCCGCAGGCAGCAACGTCAGTTGAAGCGCTCGTGCGTCGTCCGGATCGATCCGCCGCCTCACCAACCCTTTGGCCTCGAGCGACGAGATGCATTGGCTCATATTGCCCCGCGTGGTGTGAAACGTCGCTGCCAGCTCCGAAGGCTTGACGCCGCGCTTCTTCTCGAAGAAGATCGCCGCCAGCACCAGCGCCTCAAAGAAGGTCACCTCCTCCTGACGGAGGATGCGGGCTAGAAGCCCGTCCAGACGGCGGGCGCTCAGGCTGATCTGGAAGACCGGGCTTTGCCTCAGGAATGATTCGATTCTCATCTATAAAACTCCGGGTCAACCTATAAACTTGAAGCCAATATAGTTTAGCTGCTAAATAGTTTAGTCACTAAACTATTTAGGACTGAACAAAACTAACTCCCCAAGCCCGCTTTTTCGAGAGATCATCGAAAAACAGACCATGTTGAAGAACGCCGGATTCCTCCCTCTCTGCCTCCTTTGTCTCCCTGCTGTCGCGCAGCAAACCCCCGCGCCCGTCGCCCAATCGGTCACCGTCACCACGACCGTCGAGCCGATGCCGCTGTCGGAGAGCGACCGCTCCGTCCAGACCCTCGACACGCGGAAGCAGCCGCTGCTCTTCAACAGCGTCGTCGACTACCTTCGCCTCGACTCGTCGCTGAACCTCCAGTCGCGCACTCCCGCTGGCGTCCAGTCGGACCTCTCCATTCGCGGCACCAGCTTCGAGCAGTCGCTTATCTTATTGAACGGACTTCGCATCGACGACCCCGAGACCAGCCATCTCAATCTCGATATCCCCGTCCCGCTCGATGCCGTCTCGCGCATCGATGTCCTGCACGGTTCGGGATCGACGTTCTATGGCTCGGACGCCATCGGCGGAGCAGTCAACCTCATCACCGTCGAGCCTGTCGTATCGCCCACGGGGAATCACTTCTCGCTTACGGCCAAGGCCGGAGGCGGCAACTACACCTCGACCGAGCAGAGCTTTCGCGCCGACTACGCCGGTAAACCTGTCTCGGCCCAACTCAGCGGCAGCCGCGATTCCTCAGACGGCTTTATCGCTGACCGTAACTATGCCAGCAACGCAATTGCTGCCGAGACCTGGCTGAGCCTGAAGCCGGGTACCACCGACATTCTTGTCGCCATGAGCGACCGCCCTTATGGGGCCAACCAGTTCTATGGCCCGTACCCCTCGTGGGAGCGCACCAAGGGCTGGTTTGCGTCGATCCAGCAGCAACTAGGGAAGCGCACTGCCGCCAGCTTTGCCTATCGCCGCCATAGCGATATCTTCGTGCTCTTCGTCGACGATCCGAAGCTCTACGAGAACAACCACATCGACACCGCGTGGCAGTCCGCTGTGCGGCGTGTCGATGATCTTGCGACCAATGCGACGCTCTCCTACGGGCTTGAAGCGAATGGCGACGCGATCCAAAGCACCAATCTGGGACGGCACGCACGCAACCAGGGCGCGGGATATGCCAACCTTTCGCTGCGTTCACTGGGACGATTTTCGCTCTCGCTGGGCGCGCGCGAGGAGATCTTCTCGGGCGGAGATACCGTCTTCTCACCCACCGTCGCCGCAGCCTTCACGCTGACCCATACGGTTCGGCTGCGCGCTTCCGCCGGGCACGGTTTTCGGCTGCCGACTTATCTCGACCTTTATTATTCCGATCCAACTACGATCGGCAATCCTAACCTCAAGCCCGAGTCCTCGTGGAGTTACGAGGGTGGTGTGGACTGGACTCCGGCAAACGGCCGCCTGACGCTAACGGCCACGGGGTTCAGCCTGCATCTGAAGGACGGCATCGACTACTCCAAATACTCGCTCGCCGCTCCGTGGCAGGCCACTAACGTCGGCAACTTCATCTACTCCGGCGCGGAGACCCGGCTTCGCCTGCGGCTTCCTGCATCGGAACATCTCGATCTCAGCTACACCGCTGTGCGTGCAGCCTCGCCGCCGAAGGGACTCATCTCCGAATATGCCTTCAACTATGCGGCGCAGAATGCCATCTTTGCCTGGAGTGGCGATTTTCGCCAACTCACCGCCCACACGCAGGTCGGCGTCACGCAGAAGACGGCTAGAACCGCCTATCCTCTATGGGACATCTCACTCGCTCGCAATACGGGTTGGCTGCGGCCCTATGTGCGCCTGTTGAACCTGAGCAATACCGGCTATCAGGAGATTCCGGGGGTTCCTTTGCAGGGCCGCGCCATCATGGCGGGCACGGCTTTTACCTGGCCTCGCAAATAGCCGACGAGGGCTGCGATTGCGTTTGATCCCTAATCGCACAAGCCCCTCGAACGGTATCCCCGATGCTGTACAGGTAACCCCAAACCGCGGATTTCTCCGCTTCGCCGCGGAAGGACAAGCAAAAGGAAAACGAAACTCTACACCAGTGGGACACTAGTTTGCCGATGGTCTCTCGACATGGTCTATGACGAGGACCTCTGTGGAACCCTTTGTCGCTTCCAGTTTCAGGCCAAGTTGCTCTTGAACAGCGGTAAAAATACCGGGGGGCGCATCGGGTTCGTTGGCGGGTGAGTTATCGGGCGTCCACTTCAGGATGAAGTAGTATCTGCCGGGAAGGCCGGTTTCATCGACAACGGGTCTGTCGATATAGGCCTGCATCCCGAGGGCAAAGTCTGACATCGAGTTGTTGGTAAACTTCCGCTGCTGCTGGCTGCCGTGCCCATGACCGCTCTGCGTCGGCAAGCCATAAGCGTTCTCGGCACTTCGCGCGAGCTTCGGTCCTCCCTTTGCTACCTTGATGGCATAGATGGAGAGGTCGCGCTTGTCGTGATGGAGCTTGAGGTCGAATCTGTCGCTGAGGAGCTTTTGCAGCATCTCCTGAACCTGATGGAGGTTGGCCACGCCCGGCAGATCGGCTTGTCCGTCGATATCGAATTTCTCCGTCCCCAGCCAGGTCGGACTATCTACGATCTGCTTTCGATGGACCGCATAGGCGAAGGAGATCAGGTCGTTGACGGTCTGGCTCTGGATAAGAATGCGATGGCCGCCTACAGTGAATCCTCCCCCGTTTGTCTCATTGGGGTTCGCCGCCCTGATCATCGCAACTTCAAATGACGGATGTGCGTTTGCTGCCATGGAAGGCATTGGAGATGCGGCTTGCTGTCCCGAACTGTTTTGCTGGGCAACTGTGCTCGACGTTGCGAAGACTATCAATCCGAATGCGAAGAAGAACAGGATTTGGTGCAGATTGACTCGAACCTTGCCTTTGGCACTCATCGAAGTGGTTCCTCAGTCAAGTCAATACCAAAATGGCGCACAACTTCGATGAGCGCCCAGACAGCTTCTCCCTTCCTTTACTTTGCCAACTCTGCCTTCACAATCTCGCTTACCAGCTTGCCGTCGGCGCGGATGCCGCTGGCTTGCAGACGCTGCTGGACTATGCGCATTGCTGTTCCCATATCTTTCGGGCCGAGCTTGTTTCCATCCTGCGTCAGGTGCGAGATTGCTCCCTGAACGATGGTACGAATCTCGTCCTCGCCCGCGGCCTTGGGAAGATAGCCTTCAATCATTCCGATCTCAAGCTGCTCTTTTTCGGCCAGTTGGGGGCGATTTCCCTTGGTGAATTGCTCCACCGAGTCCTTGCGCTGCTTGATGAGCGTGGTCAGAATCTGGGTCTCTTCGGCGTCGGTCAACGCCTCGCGCTTGTCAATTTCCTTGCTTTTCAGCGCGCTCTTTACCATCCGCAGCGTCGTCAGACGGTGCTCGTCGCGGGCCTTCATGGCCGTTATGATGTCCGTCTGGATCTTTTCGCCGATACTCATTGCGCACTCTCCTCAATCGCTAAACACTTCATTATAGAAAATCCGCAACCGGGCTGGCCGCCGCTACAATAGAAGCATGATCCGCAAAACTCGCCTCTTCACTCCTGGACCGACCCCTCTTCTTCCCGCCGCCCAGTTTGCCATGGCTGCCGCAGACATCCACCACCGCACCGCTGAATTCCGCGCCCTCTTCACCCGCGTCCTCTCCCAGCTCAAGGAGTTCATCGGCACTACTAACGATGTGCTCATCCTCGCCAGCTCGGGCTCGGGAGCGATGGAAGCCTCCGTCTCGAACCTGACTTCGCCGGGCGACCGCGTTCTTGTGCTGACCGCTGGAAAGTTCGGCGAGCGCTGGACCGGCATCACCAAGGCCTTCGGCTGCCACGTCGACGTCGTCGAAGCTCCTTATGGCAGCACCTTTACGATTGACCAGATCAAGGCCGCTCTGAAGCTTGAGACCCGCGTCGTATTTGTGCAGGCCACCGAGTCCTCCACCGGCGTCAGCCACGATATTGAGGCCATTGGGAAGCTGCTCAAGGATGAAAAGTCCGAGGCGCTCTTTGTCGTTGACGGCATCACCGGCCTCGGCACTACCCACCTCGACATGGACGCCTGGGGCATCGACGTTTTGATCGGCGGCTCGCAGAAGGCGCTGATGATTCCTCCGGGCCTCTCGTACCTCGCGGTCAGCCCGCGCGCGTGGGACCGCATGGAGTCGACCTACAACCCGCGCTACTACTTCGACCTGCGCAAGGAACGCAAGAATGCAGCCAAGGGCGAGTCCGCTTATACGCCTTCCGTCGCTCTGATTGCGGCCATGGGCGCAGCGCTCGACTACATCGCCGGGCAGGCCGAAGGCAACCTTGTCGAAGGCCGTAAGAAGCTCGTCGACAACGCGCAGACCTGCGCTGCCATGACTCGCGCCGCCGCTACCGCGATGGGATTCAAGCTCTTCGCTCCCAAGGGACGCGAGGCTGGTGCCGCTACTGCCATCATGGCACCTGAAGGCACGGACTCCGGCACTATCGTGAAGGGCCTGCGCTCGAAGTTCGCCATCATCGTCACCGACGGCCAGGGCGAGATGAAGGGGCACCTCTTCCGCATCGCTCACATCGGCTTCTTCGACTACATGGACACGATCGCCGTTATCGGCGCGCTCGAACAGGTAGCCATCGCAGCCAAGCTTCCGCTTCCCAACCTTGCCTTCGGCACCGGGCTCGTCGCCGCGCAAAAGACGTTTGCCGAAGACTCCACCGTTAAGTAAAGCAGTAATGCATCGTTCGCGGCTGCCCTTCGATGGAAGGGCAGCCGCGACTCACCTACCCGCAGCACCGAACCGTCTGTACCGTTTCCCGCACTCATGAGGAGTCGCCGCAACATGAAGATCGTTCTCGCAGAAAAAGTCTCTCCTGCCACCCTTGCCGTCTTCCAGCAGGAGCCGGGCTGGAATGTCGTCACGCCCGACCAGATTAAGAACGGCCTCGCCGCCGAGTTGGCCGATGCCGATGCGCTTGTCGTTCGCTCCGCCGTTCAGGTGGATGCCAAGCTGCTTGAGTCCGCACCGAAGCTGCGCGTGATTGGCCGCGCTGGCGTAGGCGTCGACAACATTGATACCCCGGCTGCTACGCATCGCGGCATCGTCGTGATGAATACTCCGGGCGCCAACGCCGTCGCCGTCGCTGAGTTGACGCTTGGCCTGATGGTCTCGATGGCCCGCTCCGTTCCTCGCGCCAACGCCACCATGCACCAGGGCAAGTGGGAGAAGAAGTCGCTACAGGGACGGGAGCTGCGCGGCAAGACACTGGGCATCGTCGGCCTGGGCCGTGTCGGTCTCGAAGTCGCACGTCGCGCCAAGGCCTTCGGCATGAACCTCATCGGCTATGACCCGTTCATCGCTCCGGTGATTGCGCGGGAGAACGACGTCACCCTCGTTCCTATCGACGAGATCTTCAAGGAGTCGGACTATCTCACGCTACACGTCGGTCTCACCACGCAGACCGAGGGGCTCATCAACGCGACCTCGCTGGCGATCATGAAGAAGGGCATTCGCATCGTCAACTGCGCTCGCGGCGAGTTGATCGTCGAACAGGCGCTGGTCGACGCCCTCAAGTCCGGTCAGGTCGCCGGGGCTGCGCTCGATGTCTTCCACAGCGAGCCGCTCAAGGACTCTGCTTTCTTCAATCTCGACAACGTTATTCTCTCGCCGCACATCGCGGGGTCGACGGATGAGGCGCAGGAAGCCATCGGCATCCAGCTTGCCATGCAGGTGCGCGATTACCTGAAGCTTGGCGTCGTGCAGAATGCCGTGAATCTTCCCAGCCTCTCGCACGAGGAGTACATCGAGGTTGCGCCGTACATCGAGATGGCGGAGCGCCTTGGCCACTTCCTCTCGCACGCTACGCCGGGCAATCTTGAGAACATTCAGATCACCTACACGGGTCGCATCGCTCAGGGTAAGACCGACCTGATTCGCAATGCGGCTATTGCCGGTGTCTTTGCCGAAGAAGAGTCGGTCAATCGCATTAATGCAGCGGCGATTGTCGCCGAGCGCGGGATTCGTATCCAGGAAGACAAGAAGGAGTTCACAACTGGCGGTGCGGGCTCGGTGCTCAAGCTGGTGCTGCACTCCTCCGATGGCGAGGTCAGCGCTTCGGCGACGGTGCTTCACGGAACGTCGCCCCGTCTGCTCACCTACGATGGCATCGACATCGAGGCTCCGTTGAATGGGACGCTGGTCTCGATCCGCAACCACGACGTTCCCGGTGTTGTCGGGCGTATTGGGACGATTCTGGGCGAGCACCAGGTCAACATCGCCAACTTCGCCCTGGGTCGCTCGAATGGTTCCAGCCGCTCCAAGAGCGTGCCTCAGGGACAGGCGCTTGCCGTGGTGCAGATCGATGTTCCCAGCGCGGCTTCGGCGAATGCTGCTGTTGACGCTCTGCGGAAGGTGGAAGCGATTGCCAGCGTGCGTCTGGTCGAGCTGGGCAAACTGTAATTATTGATTCAATAAAAAGCCGTGGACCTAAACGTCCACGGCTTTTTAGTTTAACGGAGGCTCTGGGCGTGGCCTGACCAGCCCATACAGAAGATAAATTCCAGCCGTCGCTACCCCTGCAACTACAGCGACACCGATTCCTACGAGAACGCCGGAGGTGAGGGCGCTGAGCAGGTTCTGGGTGTCGGCGGGGAACTTGGCGGCATAGTGCCTGTAAAAGAAAAAGCTCGATACCGCGATGGTGACGACGCCGCTGCCGAGGCCAACCAGAATGGAGATAGCCAGACATCTGGCCCATCGCGGTATCTTCGCAAGCTTTTGCATTCTTAGGCGAGTATAGCTTCTGCGGGAGCTTCCTCTGCTTCCTTTGCTTCGAAAAACTGCTCGACGGCATCGAGAACTGCCGCTCCGTTTCTGGAATCGAAGATCTGTTTGCGCAGGGTTGAGCCGCCGGGAACGCCGTGGGTAAACCAACTGGCGAACTGCTTCATCTTGCCTACGCAGTCGCGATGGCGCTGGTCGCGGGCGATCTGGCCGGAGGCCGTGATGGCAGCGGCGCGGGCGGCTTCGGCCTGTTCTTCGATGGCCAGCTCGTCGACCATCATCTGAAAATAGGTACGAATCATGCGATAGCGGTCGTCGTTCGTCGGCTTGTCGTAGGTGCCGACGCCGGTTGCTGACTTCGACGCGGTGTACTGCGCAATCTGGCGAAAGATCCAGGGGTTCGACGGCGCGGTGCGGCCGATCATCACGGCATCGCAGCCGGTCGCGTCGATCATGGCGGCGGCGTCTTCGGGCGTGCGAATGTCGCCGTTGCCGATGACGGGGATGTTTACGGCGTCTTTCACGGCGGCGATGAACTCCCAGCGGGCCTGTCCGGTGTAACCGTCCTCGCGGGTGCGGGCGTGCAGGGCGGCGGCGTTGAGGCCGCAGTCTTCGGCAAGCTTCGCCAGTTCGACGCAGACGATGTTGGCGTCGTTCCAGCCGATGCGGAACTTGACGGTGAAGGGAATCGTAACGGCGGCGCGGACGGCCTTGAAGATCGTCTCGATCAGCGGCAGGTCGCGCAGGAGGCCGGAGCCGCCGTTGCAGGCGACGACGCGCTTGGCCGGGCAGCCGAGGTTGAGGTCGACGAGATCGAACCCTGCATCCTGAACGATGCGCGCGGAGTCGGCCAGCGTCTCGGGGTTCGAGCCGAAGAGCTGGGCAGAGATGGGATGCTCGTCGTCGTAGTAGGTGAGGTAGCGCTTGCGCTTGGTCTCGCGCATACGCGAGAGACCGTCGGCCGAGGTGAACTCGGTCATGATGAGGCCGCAGCCGGACTGCTGGTTCGATGTTGCCTGTTCCACGTTTGCGCTGTCGGCGTCGGCGGTGAACTGGCTGGCGTTCTTGATGAAGCGGCGGAAGACCGTGTCGGTGACTCCGGCCATGGGAGCGAGGACGGTGGCGGGTGCGATCTTCACGTTGCCGATGGTGAGCGTGGCTGGGACGCGCGCGTGCTCGGGCATGGGGTGACCCACCGGGTCATCCCACCGTTTCTGCTCGAGTGTGTAACGCTTCTTCATGCTCGCTTCGTGACCTTTTTGACTGCTTTTTTCGATGACTTTTTTGTCGGCTTACGGCGTTCTTTTTGAGGAAGCGTGGCAACGTAGGCCATGGCTTCGCGTAACAACTTGAGGTTCCCCGGGACGGCGATATTGGGAATCACGACCCACTCACGCATCGTGCGCTTTCCCATGCTCAGGTGGCGAATCTCGCCATCGGAGACCAGCTCCGCGATGCGAGCCTCCGGCAGCTTCAGGGCGGCACTCTCATCAGGACGGGTAAAGGCAAAGATATTATTGTCGATCATGAGGCAACCATGCCCGAAGTCGATGCCGACGGTCGAACCGGAGATTCGTCCGGCAAGATCTGCTGCGAGTTGTTGCCGGAGGTTCATGGATGCGACCCGCTCCGCTTATTGTGAAAAGGCCCCCGCCCAAGCGGAGGCCTCCAGGTTGATTGGCTCCGCTTACTTCGCGGCGGCTTCTGCCTTGCCGGCGTCCGACTTGGCGAACTTGCGGCGGAAGCGCTCGACGCGGCCTGCGGTGTCGACCAGCTTCTGCTTGCCGGTAAAGAACGGGTGGCAGGCGGAGCAGATTTCGAGGACGATGTCGCCCTTGTGCGTGGAGCGAGTCTCAAAGTGGTTGCCGCAGGCGCACTTAACGGTGATGGTGTCGTACTGGGGGTGAATTCCTTCTTTTGGCATGGTTCTGTTTATCCTTTGGCTGAAGTAGTGCTGATTGGCGCTTTCCGGGTCGCGGTTCGCTTGCGAACGGTAGGGTCACGTCACATCGAATGCCTGTCGCGATGGCCGGGCAGGTCCCCGTCTGGGAGGCTGCGGGCGCTTTTTCCAGTTTACCTAATTATCCTAGATTCGCACAGGGGGCAATTCGATTCAGGTGCTGCCATACTAGGGGACGGCGATGATTGAGATTTGTCCGATATGCGAAGGGTCCGGGCTCGAGGTGGTTCGGCAGGAGGGGCGGCAGTTTGTGCGGGACTGCGCGTGCCGCGTCCAGCGGCGGGCGGCGCGGATGCTGGAGCGGGCGCACATTCCCCGGCGGTATGAGCATTGCTCGCTCGAAAGCTATGAGACGAACTTTCCTTCGTCGCACCGGACGCTGGGGGCGGCTCATCTGCGGGCGCGGAAGTTTGTGGAAGGCTATCCGGTGGAGACGGCAGGGACGGGGCTTCTGCTGACGGGCTCGATTGGGGTAGGAAAGACCCATCTCGCCGTTGGAATCCTGCAGGCGCTGGTGACGGAGCGAGGGGCGACGGGGCTTTTCTTCGACTACCGCGATCTTCTGAAGCAGGTGCAGAACAGCTATAACCGGCAGGTCTCGGCGACGGAGCTTGAGATTCTCGCTCCGGTCTTCGAGGCCGAGGTGCTGGTGCTCGACGAGCTTGGTGCGTCGAAGCCGACGGATTGGGTATGGGACACTGTCGCTCATATTTTGAACACGCGCTACAACGACCGCCGCACCACGATCATTACAACGAACTATGCGAACGCCGGACCGCTGGGGATGGAGCCGGGTGCTCGTGCCTCGGCGCGTGAGGAGACGCTGGGCGACCGCATTGGCGAACGGATGCGCTCGCGGTTGCAGGAGATGTGCGTCGTCGTCGAGATGCAGGGTGAAGACTTCAGGCAAAAGGTGAAGCGGGCGAGCTTCGCGTAAACCTTGTGCCCAATAGCCCATCTACCCGGCTGCGTAACCCCTGCGCATCGAACGGTGCTCTCACCTTGATGTCATTGTCGAAGTAAACATATACATCCCGAGGCCGCACCTCCATTCCCACCGTGCTGGCGCGGCGCCCATCGGGCTGTCCGCCCCGCGCCCATGTAGCCACTCTCTGCGCCCACCTATCCAATGCATCATCGCTATATCCACTTGCATAAAGCTCCTCCGAACCATGCAGGCGGCAGTACACAAAATCTGCGGTGACATCCATCAGCAGCGGCCACTTGACCGTGTCCGCGACCACGAGGCCAATATGGTGCTCTCGTAGAAGATCGACAAAATCCGGATCAACAAAACTCTCGTGCCGAATCTCCACGCAATGCCGCAGGGAAAAATCTTCCGGCACCCGAATAGCCGACTCGTCTCCTAAACGTTCCGCATAACGCCGGGCCAGCGAAGCAGCCGCCTTCGCCGATCCCGGCAGCATTTGGAAGAATGTTTCAAACCTCTCCCGCTCATACCTCATCTGTGGTGGAAACTGCCACAGCACCGGTCCAAACTTTCTCCCTAGCCCGATCATCCCGCTGGCAAAGAAGTTCGCCAGCGGCACCTGCACGTCGCGCAGTTTGCGCATGTGCGTAATGTAGCGTGAGCCCTTCAGTGAAAACACAAAATCTTCCGGTGTCTGCCGCGCCCATGCCGCAAAGCTCTGCGGGCTTTGCAATGAATAGAACGTTCCATTGATCTCTACCGTATCGAACGCCTCGGCTGCAAACTCAAGCTCGCGGCGCTGCACCAGGCCCTTCGGATAAAACACCCCGCGCCATCCGGCGTATCGCCAGCCGGAGATGCCGATCCTCACCCGCCCCGCATTGGTCTCTTTTGCTCCGACATCCATCTCCTATTGGATGCACACGCTTCACTCGCATCGCAGCCGGAAAACGCCTACCATGTTCGCACGCATCAGAAGCTCCAGGGGACCCGATGAAATCGTTACTCAACACTCCTGCCGACAACACTCCGAACACCGAACTCAGCATCGACGGCCTGCCCGTCCCCATCCACTCCGGCGAGCTTCTGATCGACGTCCTCAACCTCTACGCCGAGACCCGCAACCGCAAACCCGTTCCGCAGGTCTGCTATCTGCCCCAGATGGGCCCCATCGAAACCTGCGATACCTGCATGGTGAAGGTCAACGGAGAGCTTGTGCGTGCCTGTGGCACACGCGCTGTTGCCGGTATGGTTGTCGAAACCGCAGGCGAAGCCGTAGACATTGCACAGCGCGAGGCCTTCGACCGCATCCTTCAAAACCACATGCTCTACTGCACGGTCTGCGATAACAACAATCAGAACTGCACCGTGCACAACACCACGGCGCAGCTCGACGTAAAGCACCAGTCTCGCCCTTTCACGCATAAGCCTTATGCGCAGGACCACTCCAACCCCTTCTACCGCTACGATCCCGACCAGTGCATCCTGTGTGGCCGTTGCGTCGAGTCCTGCCAGAGCGTTCAGGTCAACGAGACGCTTTCGATCAACTGGGAGAGCGACCATCCACGCGTCTTGTGGGACGGAGGAGAAAAGATCGATGGCTCAAGCTGCGTCTCCTGCGGCCACTGCGTTACGGTGTGTCCCTGTAATGCGCTGATGGAGAAGTCGATGCTCGGACATGCGGGGTATCTGACGAATCTCCCTGCGCCGGTGCTCGACGACATGATCGATGTCGTGAAGGCCATCGAGCCGCCTATCGGCTACGGCCCTATCCTCGCGCTCTCCGAGATCGAGTCGGAGATGCGCCACGCCCGCGTCAAGCGCACTAAGACGGTTTGTACCTACTGTGCTGTCGGGTGTAGCTTCGAGGTCTGGACCCGCGACCGCCACATCCTCAAGATTGAACCGACTCAAGGCCCGGCCAACGGCATCTCTACCTGCATCAAAGGCAAGTTTGCCTGGGGCCACATCAACTCCGACGACCGCCTTACCAAACCGCTGCTCCGCGATGGCGATACGTTTCGTGAGATCGCATGGGACGAGGCGCTCGACATTATTGAGAAGAAGTTCAAGCAGGTGAAGCAGGATCACGGCCCCGACGCCCTCGCCTTCATTGCGTCGTCGAAGTGCACCAACGAGGAGAGCTATCTCATGCAGAAGCTCGCGCGCGCTGTTGTCGGCACGAACAACGTCGATAACTGCGCCCGCTACTGTCAGAACCCCGCCACCATGGGCCTTCAACGCACCGTTGGCTATGGCGGCGACTCCGGGTCTATTGCCGATATTGAGAAGGCCGGTCTCGTCGTTATCGTCGGTGCTAACCCCGCCGAGAACCATCCTGTCCTCGCTACTCGTATCAAACGCAGCCACAAATTCCGCGGTCAGAGGCTGATCGTTGCGGATCTGCGCAAGCATGAGATGGCTGAGCGCGCCGATATCTTCATCCGCCCGATTCCTTCTACCGATGCTGTGTGGATGAACGGTGTCGCCCGTTACATCCTCGACCACAAGCTGCACAAGCCTGAGTTCATCGAGAAGTGGGTCAATCACTTCGACGAGTACGCGAAGTCGCTCGAGCCTTACACGCTCGAATACACCGAGCGCATCACCGGCATTCCGCAGAACACGCTCATCACGGTTGCCAACGAGATCGCCGCTGCCGACGGCGTCTGCATCCTGTTCGCCATGGGAGTGACGCAGCACTGCGGTGGCTCCGATACCGCTACCTCGCTCTCGAACCTGCTGCTGCTGACCGGCAACTACATGCGTCCCGGTGCCGGAGCTTATCCGCTGCGGGGCCACAATAACGTTCAGGGCGCCAGCGATTTGGGCTCGATGCCGAACGTCTTCTCCGGTTATCAAAAGGTGGACGATGAAGCGGTAAGAGCGAAGTTCGCAGCCGACTGGGGAGTTACCCTGCCCACAACCACGGGCAAAGATAACCACCAGATGATCGATGCCATTCTTGAAGGCAGCCTCAAGGTGCTGTACATCAAGGGCGAAGACACCATCACCTCCGACTCCAATGCCAACTATGTCGCCAGCGCGCTCTCGAAGCTGGAGTTCTTCGTTGTGCAGGACATCAACTTCTCCGAGACCTGTCGCTACGCTGACTTGATTCTTCCCGCCGCTGCCTCGCTTGAAAAAGATGGCACCTTCACCAGCACCGAGCGCCGCATTCAGCGCATCTACAAGGCGCTCGATCCGCTCGGCGAATCCAAGGCCGACTGGGAGATCATTCAACTGATCGCCAATCGGCTTGGCGGCAACTGGAAGTACAAGCATCCCTCCGACGTGATGGAGGAGGTCGCCCGTCTTACGCCCATGTTCGCTGGGGTCAACTACGAGCGACTTGAGGGTTTCAAGAGTCTGCAATGGCCGGTCGCCGCAGATGGCAAGGATTCTCCTCTTCTCTTTACCGAAGAGTTTCCCTTTCCTGACGGCAAGGCCCGCTTCTTTCCGGTCACATACATTGAGCCCTGCGAAGAGTCCAGCGCTGAGTTTGATCTTCACCTCAACAATGGCCGCCTGCTCGAGCACTTCGAGCAGGGCAGCATGACCTACCGCACGGCCGGTATCAAGGAGATCACGCCCAACGGCTTCGTCGAGGTCTCTCCCGAACTGGCTGCCGAGCGCGGCATCACCAGTGGCCGCTATGTCCAGATCGCCTCGCCGCACGGCAAGGTGCGGGTGCGGGTCCTCGTCTCCAGCCGTGTCGAGGGCAAGCAGCTCTACATGCCGCTCAACTCCGTCGAAGAGCCAGTCAATAAACTTACCAGCAGCTTCACCGACCGCGACACGCATACTCCAGCCTTCAAGGAGACCGCCGTCAGTATGACCGTCCTCCCCGAGCAGGGCGACAACCCGCTGCCGCGCCGCAACTTCCGTTACGGCACCCGCACCCCGCAGAACGGCGTCGAGGTCGAACGCAAGTGGGCGCGTCCTGATTACCGGCTCCCCGGAACGTCGCCCTCCGATAAGCTGGTCCAGATCAAATCCACCACGGTATAAGCAGTTACAGCGTAGGAGCTTTTCATGGCCAATCCACTCACCTTCAAGCCACTTCCGGTCGACCCGCACCTCGAACTCGAACGCCGTCTCAACGCTGCGCCCCGCGAACATGCCGAGGCCCTTCTTGTTGTCTATGACATTATCCAGGCTGCGCATGACAATGGCCTTCTCGACACGGCCCACGGACTCATCAGCGCTCGCGACACGATCATCGGCAAGCTCGCGGAGTACGCCAAAACGCCGGAAGGCGAGACTGGCATCCGCAATCTTCTTGCTGCCGCCAAGATGCTTGCCGCGCTCGATCCTGAGATCCTCGACCAGCTTTCAAGGTCTGTGGTTACCGCAGCCCAGCAACACCAGCAGGAGCAGAAGCCGCCCAGCCTTTGGCAGCTCTTCAAACGCACCAACAGCGACGACAGCCGCCGTGGCCTCTCCTTCCTTACGCTGCTCCTCTCCGGCTTCGGCAGATCGCTTAAGAGGCAGTGAGGGCCGTTCGTGTTTTGAGGCATTCGCACTATGAAAAAGAGCCCGCAGGATGGTCCCGGCGGGCTCTTTTGTGATCGGCGGTCGGTGATTACGAGGTGCTCTTCCGTGGGCGTTGTACCAGCAGGTTCGGTACGGCCACGCCGCCGTTGATACCGGGCAAGTTGGGGAAGATCCCTTTGGCAGGTTGATCTGTCAACGTGGGGCGGTCGATGAGGTGAACTGAATTATCACCGGAGGTGCCAACGAAGAAGGTCGAATTGTCTGCGCTGACCACTCCTGTTACCGGAGCGGTGGGCGTGCTTGAAGTGCTGGTGAGTGGAAGCAGCGGAATGTTGGCGATGGTGCCGGTGCCGGGCGCGTAGTAGGGCAGGACGCCGCCGGTGCCAGTGTAAGTGACGAAGGCGACGCTCGAGTCCGAGGTGGGATCGATGCCTGTAATCGCGGTTGGAGTGGCGCCGGGAAGGGCCAAGGGGGCACCCTCAGTCGGGGTGAACTTCGTGCCCGCGGGGTCACAGGGGCCGGTTGGAACGCCCGGAGGGGAGAACACAAAATCGGTCAGGCTATCGGTCGCGAGGGTCGCGCCGAGGATATGCAGGCCGTCGTTGGTGGCGGCAAGGACGTCCGTGGCCCCCCCGCCGTTGTAGGCCTCAGGGTAGAAGACATTGGTGGTCGTTGGCAGGCCATCGGGGCTGGTGGAGGTAGTGGTGACGGGGCATTGGCCACGTGCCGTGGTCGCGGTACCGGCCAGGAAGGCGCCCGCGCTGGGTACGGTGACTGCCACATCGGCGGCTGGATTCGCCAGGGCAATGCTCGACCAGCCGGTGATCGTGGAGTACACCAGCAGTTGGTTGGTGGTGGTCGTGATGTAGACGGTCTGGCTGTCGGGGGAGAACTCGGCGTGGGTCCCGACGCCGCCATACTGGGTCTTGACGCCGGAGCTTGTGGCCGTTGAGCCGAGGGTGCTGTAGAGGTAGACCAACTGGCGTGTGGGGTCGGTGACGACCAGCGTGGTATTGTCCGGGGAGACGGCCAGCACCTTCCCCATGACGGTGGTGTCCTGGGTGGTAAGGCTGTTGCTCAGGGCATTGAAGGTCATCAACTCGTTCGCGCTGCCCATGTAGATGGAGGAGCCATCGTTGCTGATGACCATGGAATTGGGGACGTAGGGCAGGCGTACCGGACTGCCGATGACGTTGGTGGTGAAGTCCACGGGGACGATGTATTGCGAGTCGGTGCTTCCGATATAGAGCGCCGTGCTGTTCTTGCCGGGGGAGACCACATTCAGTTCGTTGGAGAGGACGGGGGTTCCGTTGCCGAACAGGCCAATCTGGTTGAATGGGGCGGGATTGCACGAAGGCGGCTGGCAGATGGCGGTGATGCCGGCGGCTCCCGGAAAGAGCGGGACGATGGTCGATTTGCCGGGAATCGTCGCCGGGGTCGTGGACACGAACTCCAGTGTGAGACCGGTGAGGACGGTGCCGTGGATGTCTTTCACGACGGCGTTGAGCGGGAGTTGATTGTTGGGGCTCACCGAAGGAGTCGTTCCGGCGGGAATGCCGGGAGCGGAGAGCGTGATAGAGGTCGGCGGGCAGGTGGAGAAGAAGCCCGCGGAGCTGCCGGCGTTGGCGAGATTCGAGGTGATGATGGTCGATCCGGGGGCCTGCGCCGTGGCGATGCCGTTCTCGTCGATCGACACAATGGATGCCGTTTCGGGGGTGTAGGTGAGGTGTCCGACCTGGCAACTGATATTTTTCCGCGACGCGCCCGTTCCGGTATAAACGCGGGCCGCGAGTTGGCCGGTGGTTCCCTGGGAGAGGCAGGCGTTCGCTACATACGACGTGCTGGTGGCCAAGGGGGTGGCGCAGCATCCGTTGCCGGAGGCGCTGAGGGTACAGCTGGTAGCGGACGTGGAGTAAGCAGCAGGGCTGCAGTTGGTTGCCGGGTCCGAGCCATTACAGTCGCCATCCGGGGCACTCGGGTCCGATGTCGTCGGAGCGCCGAGAACGACGTTGGTGACCGTGGGATGCACATAGACGGGCAATGCGTTACTGCTGGCGCCCCCGCCACTGGCGATGATCGAGAACGTCCCGCTCGTGGTTGCGGGGATGCAATAGGTGAAGTCCGCGACGCCTGCGCCGGAGTTCCGGTTCCATTTACCTGCGCAGATGCGACCGGTTGTGGGCTGCACATCGACGATAGAGAGGCTCTTGTCGGTGGTGCCGTAGGTGTAGGAGGGGACGCTGACCGTATTGCCTTTGCAGTCGGTCGCTGAGGGTGGGCTGATCTGCCCGATTGCGCCGTAGTTGAGCGAGACCCCGTAGACCTTTGGCGACAGCGTAATCGTCGTGACCTGACCGACGACAGGGCCGGAATCCCCGCCGTTGCAAAACTGCACCGAAGCGGATTTCTTGGCGCAGCCTGAGATCGAGATACCAAAAGGAATCGTGAAAAGAAGAAGAACTACTAAGCCAACGAACCTACGCATTGAACCTCCCCGTCCAACCGGAACCTCAGTTGAACGGTCTCACCGCACTCTGAATTACCGAAGCACCAGTGTAAAAGGTGCATGGACGGGAAGCAAATGGAGACCAGGGACTAGGGTTTGATTGCTAGTCCCTATGTCCTAGTCCCTAGTCTCTGCACTTCAGGGCATCTCGGCCTCGAACCAGTTAAGAGCACGTTCGAGTACGTCGCGGCGGTGGTTGGAGTCGACGAAGTGATGGCCTTCCTCGGGGTAGACGACGAGCTGCGTTTTGATGCCCTGGGCGCGGAGAGCGTGCCAGAACTCGAAGCTCTGCGGGGCAGGGCATTCGCCGTCACGGTCGCCTACTACGAGAAGGGTCGGGGTCTTTACTTTCTTGATGAAGTTGATGGCGGAGCTTTTTGCGTAGACGGCCGGGTCGTCGTAGACGGACTTGCCGAAGAAGGGAATCATCCATTGGTCGATGGAGTTTTCTCCGTAGTAGCTCTTCCAGTCGCTGATGCCTGCTCCGGCTACGGCTGCTTTAAAGCGTGTGGTCTGGGTAACGCTGAACATGGTCATGAAGCCGCCGTAGCTCCAGCCGGTGATGCCCTCGCGGGACTTGTCGATGGGGAATTTCTTTTCGAGGAAGTCCATTCCGGCGAGCGTGTCGCGCAGGTCGCCGTAGCCGAAGTCCTTGATGTTTGCCTGGGTGAACTTTTCGCCCTGACCGAAGCTGCCGCGCGGGTTCGGCATGAAGACGAAGTAGCCGAGCGCGGAGAAGGGTACGCCGCCGTACCCGGCGCTGGGCCAGCGGGGTGTGACGGCTGCGGAGGGGCCTCCGTGGATATAGACGACGAGCGGGTATTTCTTCGCGGGATCGTAGTTGGCGGGGTAGAGGAGCCAGCCCTGCACCTTGAAACCCTCGTTGGTCCAGTCGATGTTCTCAGACGTGCCCCAGAGCGGCTTCAGGTCGTCGTTGAGATGGGTGATCTGCCTGAGATGTTCGATGGGGCCGCCCCAGACTTCGGGGGCTTTTTCAAAGGAGGTTCGGACGAGCGCGACATTCTTTGTTTTAGAGGTGGAGACGCTCATGACCAGCTCGTTTGCCCAGATGGTCTCGGGGAAGGTGATATCGACGGACTTGTCGTCGCTGCCTGTCTCCGCGTTGATGGAGGTGATGTGGGTGCTGCCGCCGACGTGCTCGGCAAGGCCGATGACTTTGGGAGAGAGCCAGTGGATGAAGGCGACCGAGGCGGGCCTTCCGGGAGAGAGGTCGTGCGGTTCGCCGCCTGTGGAGGGGATTAAATAAATGTCGCCGCCGGTCGCACCCTGGTCACTCATCAGGCCGCCGATGAAGGCGATCTGCTTGCCGTCGGGCGACCAGCGGGGCACGGCGATCTGGAGGTTGTGCAGGGAGCCTGAGATTTCGGTTGGCGTCAGGATCGATTGCGGGGTTGCGGACGTTTCTGCTTTTTGCACATAAAGCTGGGCGACCCACCAGTTGTTTTCGCCGGGAGGATTGGCGGCGACGTAGGCGAGGCGCTTCGAGTCGGGAGACCAGTCGAACTCGTAGGCGTGCAGGTTTGCCGGAGTGAGTTGTGTGACGGTGTCATTGGCAATGTTCACCGCAGCTACGCGCTGGACTTCGATGCCGTCCTCGCCGATGACGCCGCTCCACGGCTTCATTGCGGCGAGTGCCCCGGCGTTGCGGGTGGCGTTTTCGACGAAGAGGAAGGCGATGTAACGGCCATCGGGCGACCATGCGGGCATGTCGATCTCGCCGGTGATGTGGGTGAGCTGTCGGCACTGGCCGGTCTTCTTCGACCAGACGAAGATCTGTTCCTGATCGGGTTTGTCTTCTTTCGCCGCACAGGTGGACTCGAAGGCGAGCCATTGGCCGTCGGGTGACCAGATAGGGGCTTCGTTGGAGCAGTCGGTCGCCTCTGCCTCGGTCCTGAGGACAGTGTCCTTTGCAGGGTCGGCGATATCGGTCAGGTGAATCTGAGAGCCGTCGGAGGTGTCGACCGACCATGCCACGGTCTTTCCGTCGGGAGAGATGACGGCCTCGCTGGGTTCTTTCGTCTGGCCGAGCATCTGGATCAATGCGCCGATGCGATGGTTTTTGTGAGGCGCTGTGTTTGTTGTCTGTGCGGAGAGGCAGAGAGCAGAGAGAGCAAGGATCAGGGAGGCCGCCGAGAGACGCAGCGGAATACGGGCGTAATTCATGCGAAAAGGCTAGCATGAACGATTTTGGAGGCTGGCGTAACTACTTCATCGATCAACTTCTTCGATCGATGGATGAAATTAAGGTTGACTATTATTCATAGGCATATTATCTATATGCCTATGAATAATATGTCTAAGTCTGGAATGCCTTCCGGCGCGCTGGTCATGCTCGTTCTGCGGGTACTGCGATCAGGCCCGATCCATGGCTACGCCATTGCACAGCGCATTCACGCACTGTCGACCGAGGTACTGCAGGTAGAGGAGGGTGTGCTTTATCCGGCGTTGCAAAAGATGCTGCTCAAGGGTTGGGTGACTGCCGAATGGGGTATCTCGGAGACGAACCGCAAGGTGCGCTTTTATTCCCTTACTGCGGCTGGCCGCCAGCAGCTCGATGCCGAGCTTTCAGACTATGGCCGGGTTACCGAAGCCATTCAGGCCATCTTGCGTACTGCCTAAGGAGGCTGTCGTGGGTACACTCTTCCGCCGTCTGCGTTACTTGCTAAATCGACGCCAGTTCGATCAGGAGCTGGAGAGCGATATGGAGTTTCATCGCGAGATGATGGCGCGGGAGGGTCGAAGAGACTTTGGCAATCCCCTTCGCCTTCGCGAGCAGGCTCGCGATGCATGGGGCTGGACCTGGATCGAGCGTTTCGGGCAGGACCTGCGTTATGCGCTGCGAACGCTGATGCGGTCGCCGGGCTTTACGATCACTGCGATTCTGGTGCTTGCGATCGGCATCGGCGTGAATGTCACCGCATTCAGCCTCTTCAACATGATTGCGCTTAAGCCATTGCCCGTGCGCGACCCCGGTTCGCTTGTCCAGTTGCAGAGGCGTTCGCCGGAGATCTTCCAGAGCGAGATGCCCTATCCGTCGGTGATCTTCTATCGCGATCACGCGAGAACCTTGTCAGCCGTGATGGCAGTGATGGGTGTTCCGCCGATGAATCTTGAAGGCAGCGCGGAGCCGGTGCGTACCAACTTTGCCACAGGAAACTACTTCAGCGAGCTGGGAACTCATGCCGCTCTGGGCAGGCTCTTCGAGCCGTCGGTGGAAGATAAGCCGGATGCGGCCCCTGTGGTTGTGGTGAGTTACGGTGCGTGGCAGCGGCGCTTCGGGGGAGATCCCTCGCTGGTGGGACGAACCATTCGTCTTAACAACAAGCCTGCTACCGTGATCGGCATTCTGCCCTTTGCGTTTGCCAGTCTGGGAGGGCAGCGCACCGATGTCTGGTTGCCGCTGATGCAACAGCCCTACTTTATCGAAGGCAGCAAGGTACTGATCGATAGCTCGGCCTCGAGCGTCCGCATGTGGGCGCGGCTGGCTCCGGGTGTCACCGCAAAGATGGCCGAGCAGGAGTTGCTGGCGCTGACCAATGAATTGCGCAGGCAGCATCCCAAGGAGATTTGGGACAACGAATACATCCATAGTGAACCGGGTGGTCATTTGCAGGTGATAAGCCCCGAGATGTATCAGGTCGATGCGGAGGGAGGGGTGCTAACGCTGCTGATTCTGGTGGTGGCGTGCGCCAACCTGGGAGGGTTGTTGCTGGCGCGCGGCGTTACGAGGGAGCATGAGATGGGCATTCGAATGGCCATCGGCGCCAGCAGGAAGCGCATCTTCCGGCAGTTATTTACGGAGAGTCTGCTGTTAGCTTTCCTGGGTGCGATTGTGGGGGTTGCACTCAGTTACGCGGTGCTGCGTGTGGCTCTTGTCTGGCTCGATGCTCCGCCGTGGCTGAGTCCTGTGCCGGATTGGCGGGTCCTCGCATTTTCGACCGGCGCGGCGCTGGGGGCGGCGATCTTTTTTGGATTGACGCCAGCCTTACAGATAGCGCGGCAGCGGCAGAGGAAGACGATAGCGCGGCAGGTGCTGGTGGGCGCGCAGGTAGCGGCGAGCTGCGTTCTGCTGATTGTGTCGGGGCTGCTGGTGCGAGCCATGCACCACATGCTCTATACCTCGCCAGGGTTTGGGTACGAACATGTTTTTTCGATTGATCCGCAGTTGGGGGTGCACGGCTATACGGCAAGCTCTGCGCAAGCGTACCTGAGTCAGATGGAGAGTCGATTACAGGCTATGCCTGGGGTGACCTCGGTATCGCTGGTCAAGATGCCGCCCATGGGGCATACCGTTTCGCGCACGGATGGCGAAATTGATGGGCGCCGTGTGGCGATTTATCCGAACTGGGTGGAGCCGGGCTTTTTCCAGACGATGAACATTCCACTTCTGATGGGGCGCACTCTGCTGCCGGGGGAGAAGAATGCGGTCGTCATCAGTGAATCGTTCGCCCGCAGACAATGGCCGGGGCAGAATCCAATTGGCAAGCAGTTCGACGCCAGGAATCCCGGCAGCCCGCGCGACACGGTTGTGGGGGTGGTCGGAGATGCTCGCCTGAACGCTCTCAACGATGACGATGCGGTTGAAGAGTATTGGTCGGCACAAGCAGGGGACATGCCGGGAATGTCGATGGTGGTGAAGATGTCCGGTGCGCCGGAAGACTTCGTCTCAATGACGAAGGTCATTGCAGACAGTCTCGATCCGAAGATATTTCCGGAGATTCGTCCGCTCAAGAGCCTGTATGAGGCTACGGTATCGACCGTGGAACGGCTCGCGATGGTTGTGAGCCTGATTGGACTCGTAGCGGTTCTGCTGGCAGGGGTAGGGATCATTGGACTTGTGGCCTACACCGTATCGCAGCGGACCAAGGAGATTGCGATACGGCTGGCATTGGGGGCGGAGCGTGCGCATGTGCTGGTTGCCGTGCTGCGCCAGTTCGCGTTGCCGATGATGATTGGACTATTGGCAGGCGTTGGCGTGGCGGCAGGCGCATCGAAGGTGCTGCGAAAGATGCTGTTTGGGGTCAGCAATCTCGATCCTGCAAGTTATGTGGGGGCGGTTGCGGTTCTGATTGGAATCGTGGGCCTCGCCACCCTTCTTCCGGCCAGGCGGGCGCTACAGTTGAATATGGCAAAAATCCTTCATTATGAGTAGAGAGTTGGCGAAACTCCGAGGCAGCGGAAGCACCTACCGGCAATAGCATTGCTTTCATGTTTTATGACTGGAACGGTCTATTGCCGCTGGCGGGAAATTGTTGACGGAATTCACGGGAATTGCTATTGTAAGAAGGTTCCGCGAGTATCCGGTTACGCTGTCAGCGAACGCTGGCGCGTAAATGGGGTGGAGACATACCCCGCACAGGCAGAGAAGTTCCGCCTGAGTTACACTGGATACAAGAGATTTCACCGCAGGACATTCCTGGAACTTGATTTGGAGTGTCGTACTCTGCGGCCTATCGCAATCGTGCCTGCGACACCCTCCACCCTGGATGGGCTATGCGGGCCGGGACAGCGAAACGGAGTCGGCTCTTCCTGGAAGGTATGGAAAGGCGCTCGGCCACCGTCGACTGTTTTCGTCTGGTTATGGTTTTACAGACGCGAAGCAGGGCAGATCTTCGCACGAGGCGCTTCAGCGTCCTCATTCTTTTTGTGTGTACGGCACAAATTGCGAAGTTACCTGACCTTCTGCGCGCCTGACAAAAGTTTAGGTTGCATCATCAAGGAGTTCGAGTGCCTACGTTCCATCAGCTCGTCAAGCAGGGCCGCACGCCCACACGTTATAAGACCGCCAGCCCCGCTTTGCAGGGTTCGCCCCAGCGCCGTGGCGTCTGCACCCGCGTTTACACCCAGACCCCCAAGAAGCCGAACTCGGCCCTCCGCAAGGTTGCGCGTGTTCGCCTCACCAATGGGATCGAGGTTACGACCTATATTCCGGGCATCGGCCACAACCTGCAGGAGCACTCGATCGTGCTGATTCGCGGCGGACGTGTGAAGGACCTGCCGGGTGTCCGTTACCACGTCGTTCGTGGAACTCTCGATGCCGTGGGAGTTGCCAATCGTAAGCAGAGCCGCTCGAAGTATGGCGCGAAGCGTCCGAAGGCTGCTGCCAAGTAAACCCTGCGGTTCGCCGCGTGATTTTAGATCTGAAATTTAACAGTTCAGGTCTTGAGAAGTCGACAGTCCTGAACCGGGGTGAAAGCCCTGAAGGAAGACGAGAACAACAATGCCGAGAAAAGGCTATATCGCGAAGCGTGAAGTTGCACCGGATCCGGTGTATGGTTCCACCCTGGTTACGAAGTTCGTCAACTCGATGATGTGGGGCGGCAAGAAGTCGACCGCGCAGGGCATCTTCTATACCGCCATGACTAATCTGGAGCAGAAGGGTGGCGATGAGGCCCTCAAGCTGTTCAAGAAGGCCATCGAGAACTGCAAGCCTTTGCTCGAGGTCAAGAGCCGCCGCGTTGGTGGTGCGAACTATCAGGTTCCGATTGAAGTTCTGCCGGAGCGCCGTACCTCGCTGGCGATCCGCTGGCTGGTGACGTATGGCCGCGCCCGTGGCGAGAAGGGCATGGTGGAGAAGTTGACCGCCGAGCTGCTCGATGCCGCCAATGGCCGTGGCGCCGCGATGAAGAAGAAGGAAGACGTTCACCGCATGGCTGAGGCAAACAAGGCGTTTGCTCACTATCGGTGGTAAAGAAAAAGCTTCTTCGCAAAAGAGCTTTGTCTTCAGTTTTTGCCTTAACGCTTTTTTTACCGCGAATCTAAGTTCGCAGATGAGAGATTAACCGTGGCACGCACTACACCTCTGAATCGTTGCCGGAACATCGGAATCATGGCGCACATCGACGCCGGCAAGACGACGACGACCGAGCGCATCCTCTTCTATACGGGCATCACGCACCGTATCGGCGAGGTGCATGAGGGCACTGCGACCATGGACTGGATGGAGCAGGAGCAGGAGCGTGGGATCACTATCACGTCCGCCGCGACGACCTGCACCTGGAAGAATATCCGCATCAACATCATCGACACTCCCGGCCACGTGGACTTTACGGCCGAGGTGGAGCGCTCGTTGCGCGTGCTCGATGGCGCGGTCGCCTGCTTCGATGCCGTGGCCGGTGTTCAGCCGCAGTCGGAGACGGTGTGGCGCCAGGCTGACAAGTACAAGGTTCCCCGCATCTGCTTCATCAACAAGATGGACAAGGCCGGCGCGGATGCCGTGTATGCGACCTCGACCATTGTTGACCGTCTTGGCGCTCGCGCGATCCCGATCAATATTCAGATTGGGGCCGAGGCAAAGTTCCTTGGCGTGATCGATCTGGTCACGATGAAGGCGATCTTGTGGCATGACGAGACGATGGGCGCAGAGTACTCGATTGAAGAGATTCCCGCCGACCTGCTCGCTACGGCGAAGGAGGCCCGCGCACACCTCATCGAGGCGGTTGCGGACTCGGACGACGAGATCATGCACCTCTATCTCGAAGGCCACGAGCCGACCGAGGCGCAGCTCAAGGCCGGCATCCGCAAGGCGACCATCGCGATGAACATCTTCCCTGTGCTCTGCGGCTCGTCTTTCAAGAACAAGGGCGTCCAGACGCTGCTCGACGCAGTGGTGGACTATCTGCCCAGCCCGCTGGATATTCCTGCTATTGTTGGACACAATCCCGACAATATGGAAGAAGAGGTTATCCGTCACGCGGACGATAGCGAACCTTTCGCTGCGCTGGGCTTCAAGATTATGACTGACCCGTTCGTTGGTCAGCTTATCTTTATCCGCGTTTACTCGGGTCAGCTCAAGACGGGTGATTCGGTCCTCAATCCGCGTACAGGCAAGACGGAACGCATTGGCCGCCTGTTGAAGATGCATGCCAATAAGCGTGAAGAGATCACAGAGATTCTCGCTGGCGATATCTGCGCTGCGGTTGGCCTCAAGAATCTGGTTACAGGCGACACGATCTGCAATGAAAAGAATCCTGTTGCGCTCGAGTCGATTGACTTCCCGAAGACCGTAATTGAAGTTGCGGTTGAGCCGAAGACGAAGGCCGACCAGGAGAAGATGGGCATGGCCCTCGCCAAGCTGGCGCAGGAAGATCCCACCTTCAACGTGCACACCGACATCGATTCGGGTCAGACCATCATCGCCGGCATGGGTGAGCTTCATCTTGAGATCATCGTCGACCGCATGATGCGCGAGTACAAGGTCGAGGCCAATGTCGGCAAGCCGCAGGTTGCGTACCGTGAGACCATCCGCTCCAACTCGGACGCCGAAGGCAAGTACATTCGGCAGACTGGCGGCTCGGGTAACTACGGCCACTGCAAGATTCGCATCAGCCCCAACGAGCCGGGCAAGGGTTACGAGTTTACGAACGACACCAAGGGTGGCGCGATTCCCAAGGAGTACATCAAGCCGATCGACCAGGGTATTCAGGACGCCATGCTGCGCGGCATTCTGGCCGGCTACGAGATGGTCGATATCAAGGTCTCGCTCTACGATGGCAGCTATCACGACGTCGACTCGAACGAAATGGCATTCAAGATCGCCGGTTCGATGGCGTTCAAGGAGGCTGCCCGCAAGGCGAAGCCGGTACTACTGGAGCCGGTGATGGATGTGGAAGTTACGGTTCCCGAGGAGTATATGGGTACGATCATCGGCGACCTGAACAGCCGCCGTGGCCGCATCGAAGGCATGGAGATGGTTGGCGGCACGCAGGCGATCAAGGCAACGGTTCCGCTAAGCACGATGTTCGGTTATGCGACGCACATGCGGTCGTCCACGCAGGGCCGCGCGAACTACTCGATGCAGTTCAAGCAGTATGAAGAGGCGCCGCGGTCGGTGTCGGAAGAGATCATCGCCAAAGTGCAGGGCAGGGACAGCAAGTAAGCTGACGCCACGAAGTACAACAAATTTAGCAGGATCACTTTAGAAGCAACGAAACACGGAGAAAGTCATGGGCAAGGAAAAGTTTGACCGGTCAAAGCCGCACGTAAACGTAGGGACGATTGGGCATATCGATCACGGCAAGACGACGCTGACGGCTGCGATCACGAAGGTGTTGTCCAAGCACAACCCGAAGAACAGCTTCCGCTCGTTCGACACGATCGACAACGCACCGGAAGAGCGTGAGCGCGGCATCACGATCGCGACCTCGCACGTGGAGTATGAGACGGCGAACCGGCACTATGCGCACGTCGACTGCCCCGGCCACGCCGACTACATCAAGAACATGATCACGGGCGCAGCGCAGATGGACGGCGCGATCCTGGTGGTTGCAGCGACCGACGGCCCGATGCCGCAGACCAAGGAGCATGTTCTCCTTGCGCGTCAGGTTGGCGTTCCTTACATCGTCGTGTTCCTCAACAAGTGCGACGCGGTCGAAGATGCCGAGCTGATCGACCTGGTGGAGATGGAAGTCCGCGAGCTGTTGTCGAAGTACGACTTCCCCGGCGACGATGTTCCTGTGATCCGCGGATCGGCTCTTGGCGCCCTGAACGGCGAAGCGCAGTGGGAGGCGAAGATCGACGAGCTGATGGAGGCGGTGGACAAGAACGTTCCCCAGCCTGACCGCCTGGTCGACCTTCCGTTCCTGATGCCGATCGAAGACATCTTCTCGATCTCGGGCCGTGGAACTGTAGTTACCGGTCGTATCGAGCGCGGCAAGGTGAAGGTTGGCGAGGCCTGTTCGATCGTCGGCTTCCGCGACACCCAGCAGACGGTGTGCACGGGCGTCGAGATGTTCAAGAAGCAGTTGGACGAAGGTCTGGCGGGCGACAACGCGGGCATCCTTCTGCGCGGTATCGCGAAGGAAGATGTGGAGCGCGGCATGGTTCTGGCGAAGCCGGGATCGATCACGCCGCACACCCAGTTCAAGGGCGAGATCTATGTGTTGTCGAAGGAAGAAGGCGGTCGTCATACACCGTTCTTCAACGGCTACCGTCCCCAGTTCTACTTCCGCACCACGGACGTGACCGGATCGGCGAAGCTGCCGGAAGGCACGGAGATGGTGATGCCGGGCGACAATATCCAGTTGGAGATTACGCTGCATACGCCGGTGGCCATGGAGAAGGGCTTGCGCTTCGCCATCCGCGAAGGCGGACGCACCGTCGGCGCTGGAACCATCTCCGAGATCATCAAGTAATTCGGCAACACGGCCGGAGGCAGGCAAAACTTGCCTCCGGCCATGTTGCTACTCAAAATAAAGGGATTTCGCGGCAGAGGCATGAATCTCCGCGAAATCGGTTAGGATAGAAAGATGCGCGAAATTATTACATTGCAATGCCCTGAGTGCAAGAACAGGAACTACTCGACGACGAAGAACAAGAAGACGACCACAGGTCGGCTTGAGTTCTCGAAGTTCTGCAATACCTGCCGCAAGCACACGGACCACAAAGAGACGAAGTAATCGCTTTTAGCCGTTAGCTTCTAGCTTTTAGCTAAGAGCTGACAGCCCGACCGGGGGAGTAAGCTCAACGGTTAAACTGTCGGTCTCCAAAACCGAACTTCTCGGTTCGAATCCGAGCTCCCCCGCCAGTTTGTCCGGCCACAGGGTCCGGAGGCAGTACAGAATTCAGCAACACGAAGATTGAGGCAGCACTATGGCCAAGACGTTAGCAGTAGCAGAACAGACACCAAACGGATTGCAGTCGCTGAAGACGATGCCGGAGCGTCTCACCGCGTTCCTGAAGGAAGTGCGCAGCGAGATGCGCAAGGTCTGGTGGCCGGGATGGCCCGAGGTCCAGTCGACGACGGTGGTCGTTGTGATCACGGTCTTTATCTTCGCGGGTTATTTCTGGCTGATCGACAATATTATCGGGCGTGCGATTGAAGCCCTGCTGCACGCGCTGACCGCAGCCTGAGAAGATTTCCGAAACCCCGGCAGCATGAGCAGAGAAAAGTAAACGATGCGCGAAGAAGGCACAACGATGGCGGCAGAAGAGCAAAATCCGGAAGAGCAGAACCTCGCGGCGTCAAACGCCGGGGACGAAGCATCCACTGAAACTCCGGGGGAGCAACTCGCCCCGCCGGTGAATGAGAACTTCAAGTGGTACATCATCCACGCCTACTCCGGGTTCGAGCGCAAGGTGCGCGAATCGCTTGAGAGCCGCATCTCGGCCTTCGGCCTGCAGAACAAGATCGGCCGCATCATGATTCCGACCGAGCCGGTGACGGAGCTGCGCAACGGCAAAAAGTACACCATCGAGCGCGTCTTCCTTCCGGGTTATGTGCTGGTCGAGATGGACCTCGACAACGACCTTTGGCACGTCATCAAGAACACGCCGCGGGTCACGGGCTTTCTGGGCACGGGCGACAACCCGGTGGCGCTCTCTGAGCAGGAAGTCAGCTCCATCATCTTCCGGTCGGACTCGACCAAGGACAAGCCCGCGATGAAGGTCAAGTTCGACAAGGGCGAGCAGGTCCGCATCAACGAAGGCCCCTTCGCCAACTTCACCGGCGCTGTCGACGAGGTGAATGAGGACAAGCAGACGTTGAAGGTCATGGTCAGCATCTTTGGCCGTTCCACCCCGGTCGAGATCGAGTTCTCGAAGGTGGACAAGGTCACGGAGTAACATTCTTTCGCGCTTGGCGGAAGAGAGAGTTTAGAACCATTTATTCCATTTCAGCAGCGGGCGTTTTGCCTGCGGCTAGAAGCATAAAGAGGATTTACCGCAATGGCACCGAAGAAGATTACTGGATACGTCAAACTTCAGATTATGGCCGCGAAGGCCACCCCGGCACCGCCCGTAGGCCCCGCGCTCGGTCAGGCGCAGGTCAACATCATGGAGTTCTGCAAGCAGTTCAACGAACGCACCAAGGCTCCGGACCTGGCTGGGCTCACCATCCCCGTGGTCATCAGCGTGTATGCCGACCGCACGTTCAGCTTCGTCACCAAGACGCCCCCGGCGCCGGTGCTTCTGCTGAAGGCAGCGGGGATTGCCAAGGGCTCCGGCACTCCGAACAAGGAGAAGCTGGGCAAGGTGACCGAGAAGCAGATCCGCGAGATCGCCACGCAGAAGATGCCTGACATGAATGCCTCGTCGGTTGAGGCAGCATCGAAGACCATCCGCGGTACTGCGCGCTCGATGGGCATCGAAGTCGTCGCCTAAGCGCTGTAAGCTAAAGCTCAAATCAAGAAGACACCGGAAGACCGTTGATGGCAGTTGCCAACGGCTCTCCGGTGCCTTTTTATGCGAAGAGACTCTGCTGAACGGCAATACCCACGCTCTCTGGAGGTTTGCGGGTAGCATCGACGGGTTGCGGCATCACGTCGAGCGGACGTTGTCCGAGGCCGTGGAGGCGACGAGCCTGCTCGACCATGAGCGCGAGTTTCTGGCGGTAGGGCGGAGCGGCGAAGTCGGCGTGGTCAAAGCGTCTGGCGTAGTCGTCTACAAGGGCGGGGAAGTGCTCACGAACGAAGCTCAGATAGGTAGGACGTGAGCACGGCTTGAGAAAGAGAGGGTTGGCGCCGAGAAAGCTGGCGTTGACCGCTGCCGCTCGACGAGCCATCTCGTTGAGCGCCTCCTGGGTGTCGGTGATCCCGGGTAATAGTGGGCAGCACAGGATTCCTGTGCGGAGGCCGGCCTCGCGCAGCCTCCTGACGGTCTCGAAGCGGAGATCGGGACGCGGGGCGCGGGGTTCGAGCAGGCGCGCCAGTTCGGTGTTGGGAGTGGTGATGGTGATGTGGAGGGTGAGGGTGTTGTGCGAGGCGATCTCGGTGAGCAGGTCGAGGTCGCGGGCGATCAGTGTCGATTTGGTGACGATGCCGAGGCGATAGCCATGGCGGCGGGCGAAGACTTCGAGCAGGCTGCGGGTGATGCGGGCGCGGCGTTCGATGGGTTGGTAGGGGTCGGTTGCGGTGCCGAGGGCGATCTCGTCGGCAGGGTCGATCTTGCGCAGCTCCTGTTCGAGCAGCCAGGCGGCGTTCTGTTTGAGGAAGATGAGGCGCTCGAAGGCGAGGGGGTCGCGCAGCTCCATGAACTCGTGCGTATAGCGGGCATAGCAGTATTTGCAGCCGAACTCGCAGCCACGATAGGGATTGATGCTCCAGGCCAGCCAGCGCATGCGCTTCGAGGTGGATTTGTTGAGAAGGCTACGGACTTCGAGGGACTTGAATTCAACGAGATGGCCGTCGTCGGCGTGCTCGGCGTGGGAGGCGAGGCGAGCGATACCGGTGGGCTGGGGGAGGATGGGGAAGAGGGTTTGTATATTCGCCATTTGTTCGCCTTTATGGGAACGACATTAATCCTGGCTGAGGTTGGTGTCAAGGAGGAAATTCCGTAAAGGCTTACACCGATGACACCGATTTAAAGACTGGCTGCAGATCGGCGGGAGTGGCGCGGAGCAAAACGAAATACCTCTTTGCCGCGACGCAAAATGGATGAAACGTCTACGTTCCCATCCTTCGCAAGAGCGCGAAGGATGGGGTACCCGTGGGTTTGCGGTTGGTTGAAGAAAAAGCTCTGCGACGAAATTGGAGCTAGCCGACGGTGGGTTCGTAGGGTTTGAAGCCGGCGTTGGTCATGCCGCGCTGGGCTTCGGGGTTCTTCATGAAGGTCTCCCAGACGAAGGCGCTGCGGGCGTTTTCGGCCATCAGCATGGTGATGCCGGTGTCGATGCCGACGACGTCGGTGTCGTACCATTTTTTGAGTGGGTTGAAGGCGTCGACGAAGCCGTAGCGACACCAGGCCTGCGGGTAATTTTTTCTGATGTTGCGTAGGACGCGCATGGTGGCGTCGGGGAGAAAGGGCAGCGAGCCTCCGCTGGCGGCGGGGACGACGGTGCCGTCGATGGGCCCCATGGCGGGAGGTCCGCCCCAGACGACGTAGCCCTTGTCGGAGTCGGAGGCGGTGATGCCCCAGAGGTCGTTGGTGTAGTCGGGGAAGATCTTGCCGAGTTCGACGCAGAAGCGGCGGTGGACGTCGGTGGCGATAGCCGAGTTCTGGAAGTAGTCGGCGTACTTGTCTTTCTTGCGGCGGAAGTCGAACCATGCCTGCGAGTATTGGTGGACGAAAAGTGGCGCGAAGGAGCCGATGTAGCGGAGGCCATCGTACTCGAAGGTGGTGCGCTTCCAGGCGGTCCAGGCGTTGGGGTTCAGGGGGTGCGAGGACGATCCCATGCCGAGGAGATAGATCATCATCAGCTCGCTGTAGTAGTCCCACTTGGAGGAGAGGAAGCCGAACTCGGGCGTCCAGCCCATGGGCAGCAGCGTGGTGTCTTCGGAGAGCCAGGTCCAGTCGACGCGGTTGAAGATGGCTTCGGAGAGACCGTTGACGCCGCGGTCGTTGAAGTGCTGGCGGCAGGTGAGGATGCCGCAGAGAAGGATAGCCGTATCGACGGAGGAGATCTCGGAGTCCCAGATGCGTTCGCCGGTATTGATGTCGGCGAAGTGATAGAAGAAGCCGCGGTGCGTGGGCAGCTTCTTCCAGAGATATTGCAGCGTGTTGATGACGCGGAGGCGGGCCGTATTGCGGGGGATGAAGCCGCGCTTTTCGGCGATGCAGATCGCGGTGAGGCCGAAGCCGGTGGAGGCGATGCTGCCGACGGGGCTTGTGTCTTTGATGTGCGTATTGCAGCGGTCTTTGATGAGGCCGGTCTGCGGATTGGCCTGCTCCCAGAAGAAGAGGAAGGCGGCGCGTTCAACCTCGTCGAGGAGCCGGTCGTCGTCGGGCGAGAGCGCGCTGGGCAGCGGAGGTGCGGCAGGGGTGGTGTGCGGCTCGGGATGTGTCTCTGCGGCCTTCTGCTGTGGAACTGGCTTCTTCGCAGGCGGTTGGGCGAGGAGGGGAAGGGCGCTCCACGACGCAAGCGGCAGAGCGAGAGAGGCGCTGGCCATTTGACGCAGGAGGCTGCGCCGGGAGGTATTTTTGCCGAGTTGTCCGGTGATCTGGCGAATCCGTCTGCTTATCTCTTCGTTCTCATCCACGCTCATTCATCTCTTCCGTGTACTCCTTTAGCGTTCGATACTGGACCGTAGGTTGCATCAGGATATCTAGCTTGCCCGGCAACCATTAGATGCATGTCGTGGACAATGATGAGCGAGGGGCAGCGCATTCGGCAACCTGCGCGTCCAATGAGGAGTTACCGGTGAGCAATGAAAGGTAGAGCTTTTGTCTGGACGATGATCGCGGTTGCGGTCGCAGTGGCGGCCGCGTTGTTGCTGCGCCTGTATTGGCACAGGCCGCCTTCGATCCGGCGGTCGATTCCGATTGAGGGCGCGGTGATACGGCGCGACGCCGATACCAGAAAAGAGCTGCCGATCGAGAACGTTGCCGTGACGGCGTCCGACGGCGTCGTGAGTGCGTCGGGGGAGTCCGATGCGTCGGGGTACTTCAAGATCGAGCTGCAACGTCAGGTGTGGTCGGGGCAGCCCATCATCGTCCATTTTCAGCATCCTGGTTATGAGCCGCTCGACCTGAACCTGCAGGCGGGCCGACTGCTGATCGACGAGGAGTTACATGTCGTGGCCATGGTTCCCGTGCCTGAGCCGGCCAAGCCGAATGTCAAGGAGTCGGTGGTCTCGAATATCCGGGTGCGGTACACGATCAACTCGCGGACGGAGTCGAACGTAGGTAGCGCGGTGAAGACGTTTCAGGTGGTCAACAAAGGGAATGTTCCCTGCGACAAACATCTTCCTTGTTCGCCGGACAAGAAGTGGAAGGCGTCGAAGGGGTCGGCGTCGCTCGATGCGGGTCAGGACAACTCGTTCGGCAATGTGCGGGCCTCCTGCATCGCGGGGCCATGTCCGTTTACGACGATCGATTCGAGCGGCTTTGAGCATGGGGGACGGTACATCACCGTCTCGGCGCTGGACTGGTCGAACACGGCGACGTTTCTGCTGGAGGCCGAGGTCTTTCGCACAGCGATCAGCTCGAATGTGCGCGAATCTTATCCTGTGATCTTTGGCCGGACGCTGAACTTTACCCTGCCACCGACGCAGGAGGGTGTGAGTCTGGAGGCGGAACTGGATGGCGCTCCGATGGTCTTTCCGCTGGGGCCGAACCTTTATTTGAGCTGGGCCACCTGCACCGCGCGGACCAATAAGGAAAAAGACAAGACGACCGTCTATCGCTGCGAGTTGAAGCCGGGCTATCGGTTCTGATCTAAGATCGCAGCGAGGGCATTGTGTGGCTCGAATAGCGATCATTGGAGTAGGGGCAATCGGCGGTGTGATTGCTTCGTTGTTGCAGCAGGCGACGCATGAGTTGGTGCTGTGTGTGCGCAGTCCCATAGCAGGACTAACGGTAGAGACTCCGAACGGGTTAGTCGCTGTGAGGTCGGCTGTTTTGACCGATCCGGCAAAAGCTTCCGCTGTAGATTGGATTATCGTGGCCACCAAGGCCTACGACGTTAGCGGTGCAGCGAAGTGGCTGGAGCGGCTTCGCGCAGACGGCGCTCCGGTAGCGGTTCTGCAAAACGGTGTGGAACATCGCCAACGGTTCACGCCCTATGTGCCCATGGACTCAATTCTCCCCGTCGTTGTCGATTGCCCTGCCGAGCGCCATACACCCGAGTACGTTCGCCAGCGCGGCATAATGCACCTGAAGGCTCCCGAAGGCAGGCTAGGCCACGCATTCGTTGAGCTGTTTGCCGGAACGCCGGCAGATGCAGCGGTTGTGCCGGATTTTGTCACGGTTGCATGGCGCAAACTCTGCCATAACGCTGCCGGTGTGCTGCCTGCACTGCTATTGCAGCCGTCAGGAGTCCTCCACGACGAGGCCATTGGCGAGACCGCGCTGCAAATTGTTCGCGAGTGCATCGCTGTAGGTCGAGCCGAAGGCGCAACGCTGGACGACAATGTTGCCGAAGCGGTACTGCGGGCCTACCGTGCTGCTCCAGCCGATGGGATCAACTCCCTGCACGCCGACCGGCTGGCGGGCAGGCCGATGGAGATTGACGCTCGCAACGGAGTCATTGTGCGGATAGGGAAGAAGCATGGGATTCCAACCCCGTGCAACCAGATGGCGGTTGCTCTGTTAGAAGCGATGGTTCAGGAAAAGGCCGATGCCTAAGTTAGCCGGGCGACACCGCCACGTCAGGCGATTTGAGTGTACGGCCCGCCTCCAAAATAGGCATGACGAGTTGCAGGATACGACCGACAATCTCTTCCGCAGGCGCGTGGTCGGGAGTATAAAACCACTGCTTGACCGCGCCGTAGATCGCCCAGCTCGCAGTCGTCGCAACCATCTCTGCTGAGACGGCAGAGGGGTTGTCCTTTTTCATCCCATTGATCAGCACCCGGCGAATGGCCGCAGTCATTGCCGACTCCATCAGAGGCTCAAAGGGGTTTTGGCGGGTACACGCCGCACGGTCGCCGTGGGATTCGGTCAGATAGTCGCAGGTAGCCAGAACGATCGAGGCGGCGGCGCTGGGGCAGGTGCCGTCGAAGCTCACATTGCGCTCATGCAGTAGTTTGTGAAAGCCTCCCCCAACCAGGGCATCGAAGAGCGCAAACTTGTCGGTGTAGTGATCGTAGAAGGTGGCGCGGTTCACCGTGGCGGCGTCAGTGATGTCCTGCACCGAGATCTCGTCGAAGGAGCGGGTCTGCATCAGGGTCTGGAGCGCTCCCTGAAGGAGCTGCCGGGTGCGGCGGATGCGGGGGTCGCGAACTTCACAGTCTGAGATCGGCATAGGGTGCTGGTGATTAGAGGGTATCAAAGAGAAAAAAGAATCAATTTTACGACGACTGTCGTCTATACCAACATACGTTGTTTAGACGGCGCATGTCGCCAAGGAGATTCTGAATATGCCCACCCTTCTTCACCTGGATTCGAGTCCGCTGGAAAGCTCCATCAGCCGCGAGTTGACGCGCGAGTTCGTCAATACCTGGAAGGCCGCCCATCCCGGAGGCACCGTGATCGACCGCGACCTGACCGTCCAGCCCCCTAAACCGCTTGATGCCGCGTGGGTAGGCAGCGCTTACACTCCCGAAGCCGCGCGCACGCCCGAGCAGAAGGCAGCCCTCGCCGTCTCTGACGAGCTGATCGCAGAGCTGGAGCAGGCGGACGAGTACATTCTGGGCGTAGCCATGCATAACTTCAGCATCCCCTCGGTACTCAAGCTTTGGATCGACCAGATAGCCCGCAATGGACGCACCTTTTCCTACGGCGAAACCGGGGTCCACGGGCTGTTGCAGGGCAAAAAGGCAACCATCATCGTTGCCAGCGGCGGCGTCTACGAGTTGGGAACTCCAGCGGGAGCGATGAACTTCGTCGAGCCTTACCTCAAAGCCTTCCTCGGCTTTCTCGGTGTCACCGACATCAAGTTCGTGACCGCCAGCGGCGCATCCCAGTTGATGCAGGGCAAAGTGGATCGCGCCACCTTCCTACAACCGGCTTTGGATCAAGTCAGAACGGTGGCGGCGTAAGCCGGAGAGGAAAAACCATGAAGATTGCCGTCTTAATCGCACGTATTTTGCTGGGCCTGCTGTTCCTTGTCTTCGGCCTGAACGGATTTCTCCACTTCATCCCCATGCCTCCGCCGACGGGCCTGGCCGGGCAGTACATGGGAGCCCTGTTTATCTCGCACTACCTCACCGTGGTCTTCCTGCTTCAGGTCATCGGCGGCGTACTGCTGCTGGCCAACCGCTTCGTGCCGCTGGCGCTGACCCTGCTGGGACCGGTGCTGGTGAATATCCTGCTCTTCCACTCGTTCCTGGCTCCGGCAGGGCTTCCGCTGGCGCTGGTAACAACGCTGCTCTGGCTGGTCGTCTTCAGTGGAGTCCGCCGCGCCTTCGCAGGAGTGTTTGCGCAGCGGGTGGCAACACAGTAGGGACGCTCAGAGGCTGCTCATCCCAAGCCTGCGCTTTCTGGACGGGATGAGCACATTTTCTTGACGCTGCCAAGCGTTTCCGGCATACTTATAAGAGTGTCTCAACACCCAGTTGAGGCCAGTCGATAACCACGCCCGGAGGAACAGTTCTAGAGGGGTGGGAGACGAGGGAAAATGGCAAGGAAGATCTCCAAGAATTTGACGAAGGCGCGCGCGCTGGTTGAGCCCCGTCCTTACGTTCTGGCGGACGCAGTTCCGCTCCTGCAAAAGGCAAAGTATGCGAAGTTCGACGAGACCGTCGATCTGACGATGCGTTTGGGCGTTGACCCCAAGCACGCCGACCAGATGGTTCGCGGCACCGTTGTTCTGCCGCACGGCCTGGGCAAGACCAAGGTTGTCGCCGTCATCGCCTCGGGCGACAAGGTTCGCGATGCCGAGACCGCTGGCGCTGAGTTCTTCGGCGGCGAAGAGTTGGTCGAGAAGATTCAGAAAGAAGGCTGGACTGCCTTCGACGCCCTGATCGCTACGCCCGACATGATGAAGTCCGTTGGCCGTCTGGGTAAGGTGCTCGGCCCCAAGGGCCTGATGCCCAACCCGAAGACCGGCACCGTCACCACCGATGTTGCCTCTGCGGTCAAGGAGATCAAGGCTGGTAAGGTCGAGTTCCGCACTGACAAGACCGCTCTGGTTCACGTTCCCGTCGGCAAGCTGTCGTTCGACCCACAGAAGCTGGTCGACAACGCGATGACGGTCATTGCCAGTGTGGTCAAGGCGAAGCCTTCGGCGGCCAAGGGTAAGTACATCAAGGGCGTGACGCTCAGCTCTTCGATGGGCCCCGGCATCCAGCTCGACTACGCCGCTGCCGAGGCAGCAGGCAAAGCCTAGTTCATTATTTTTTTAGATAGCAATAGGCCCTCTCTGGCCGCGTAAGCGAGGAGCAGGGCAGCGAAAGCGAAGAGGATTCAGTCATGGCATTGACCAGAGCAGTAAAGACGGACAAGGTTAAAAAGCTGGCGGGCGAGCTTGAGAGCTCGACCTCGGCGATTATCGGCACGTTCTCCGGGCTCACCGCTTCCAAGGACTTCGAGCTGCGCAAGGCGGTTCGCGGCGCGGGTGGAAGTTATCACGTCGTCAAGAACAAGCTGGCCGCGCGTGCGGCCGAGGGAACGAAGATTGAGGCCGCGCTGAAGGGCCTCAAGGGCGTTTCCTCGGTGGCTTACACCTCGGGCGATCCGGTGGCGCTGGCGAAGGCGCTTTCCACGTGGGTCAAGGACAACGCCGAGTTCACCTTCAAGCTGGGCATCATCGACGGCAAGGTGATCGACGTTCGTGAGATTGGCGAGCTGGCGACGATGCCAGGCAAGGAAGAGCTCTTCTCGAAGCTTCTCTTCCTGATTCAGTCCCCCGCGCAGCGTCTGGCTACGGTCATCAACGCGACCGGCCGCGATCTGGCTGTCGTGATCAATCAGGGCGTGGAGAAGGGCAAGTTTGCCGGTTCGGCAGCGGCTCCGGCAGCAGAGGCGTCGGCAGAAAAAGAGCCGAAGACCGAAGCTCCCGCAGCAGAGCCCGCGGCGCCGGAGGCCGATAAGATCGAAGAGGCGCACGAGGTTGAGTCGGCGGCTGGTGAGCAGCCATCCGGAGCAGAGCAGCCGGAGAACTCCACCGCATCGCAGGGTGGGGAAGCGGCGAACACGGACCCCGTCGAAGGCTAGACGGGCAAACAAGTTTCGCCTGGTCTTTCCGGGTGCGCTGGTCTGGGCGCAACGGAAACCCGGAAGGGCATAGGCAACCGAAGCGCAGTCGGGTTTCGGAGAAGTAATCGGCAACAGGCATCACAAAAGTTCAGATTGATATTGGAGAAATAAAATGGCAGACATCCAGCAGTTGGAAGATTCAATCGTTAGCCTCAGCCTTCTCGAGGCTTCGGCCCTGGTCAAGAAGCTCGAAGAGCGTCTCGGCGTTTCAGCAGCAGCGGCAGTTGCAGCCCCGGCAGCAGGCGGCGGTGCGGCAGCAGCGGCACCGGCGGAAGAGAAGACCGAATTCACCGTCATCCTGAAGGATGCCGGCGCGAATAAGATCAACACCATCAAGGCTGTACGCGAAGTCACCGCCCTGGGCTTGAAGGAAGCCAAGGACCTGGTCGACGGCGCTCCCAAGCCCTTGAAGGAGAACATCTCGAAGGATGATGCAGCCGCCATCGCGAAGAAGTTTGAAGGCGTTGCAACCGTCGAAATCAAGTAATTGGCCACAAACTTGCACGCTGAGGCAGAACGCGATATTCTTTTACATAGAGAAGATTCGTTCCGCCTTGGCGTGCTGTTTGGCGGACGGCAAAAACTGGCAGATTTCAGGCAGTAAATCCGGCTCATCCTGTAGAGAAGCAGGCTAAGGAGTCGGCCATTATGCGTTTCGAGCGGCAGAAGCGCATAGTGTCATGGGTCAAGCGAGCGCAGCAACTTTGGGGCACGGCGAGCCTCAAACGGCGGCAGGCATCTACACCACAACGACAGAAACAGTGCACAAGTCGATCTTTGCGCTCACGGGATACGCTGTCCCTGTGAGCGCTTTGCCGCGTTTATCGGCATTTCCGCTTTCTGCGGGCGCTCGGAGCAGGAGTACGCGTTCTTTATAGCAGTTCTTTACATCGGCGAACAGTAAAAGTTTCATGAGTTACGAGTTTGATTGATTGCCGAAAGCTGTATACGGCAAAACATTCTGCGTACGGGACCTGCGGCAATCGAGGGCAGCGGGACCCGAAAAGACATCAGCAACTGCGCAGGCAGAACCAAAACCCGGAGGGCCGTACCCAACCCTCCCCTCCCGAGCGTTGACCAGCCTTTCGGTGGGCAGTCAAAGTAGATGAGGACCTCGAAGGTAAGTTATCAGGAGAGAGCATGTCTGGTCAGTCCAACAACAGCGAAATGCGCGCGATCCGCAGCCGTCTCGATTTTTCGAAGATCCCAACCGCCATTCAGATTCCCAACCTCATTGAGGTGCAGCGCCGCAGCTATGAGCGCTTCCTGCAGATGGACAAGCTGCCCCAGGAGCGCGAGGACAACGGCCTGCAGTCGGTCTTTACCTCGGTGTTTCCGATCACCGACTTCCGCAACGTGTCGGAGTTGGAGTTTGTCGACTTCTCCATCGGCAACTGGGAGTGCAAGTGCGGCTACCTCAAGGGTCTCAACCACCTGCGCACCGCCTGCTCGCACTGCGGTCACATGGTCATCACCGACCCGTTTCACCCGGGCGATGTGCTTTGCAACTTCTGCGGAACCTACAACAAGAACACCCCTGACTTCTGCACCAAGTGCGGCGACCCTGTCGGTCTGCAACTGAAGTACGACCAGGCAGAGTGCGAAGAGCGCGGCATGACCTACTCCGCACCGCTCAAGGTCACCATTCGCCTGAAGATCTACGACAAGGACCCCGAGACCGGCGTCAAGAGCCTGCGCGACATGAAAGAGCAGGAGGTCTTCTTCGGCGATATTCCGCTGATGAGCCAGAACGGCACCTTCATCGTCAACGGCACGGAGCGCGTCATCGTGTCGCAGCTCCACCGTTCGCCCGGCGTCTTCTTCGAGACGGCGAACAACCGCACCTACTTCCTCGGTAAGATCATTCCATACCGCGGCAGCTGGGTCGAGTTCGAGTACGACCAGAAGAACACCCTCTACGTCCGCATCGACCGCAAGCGCAAGTTCCTCGGAACCATCTTCCTGCGCGCTCTCGGTCTGCGCACCGACGAAGAGATCCTCAAGACCTTCTACACCGTCGACACCATCAACGTGAAGGAAGGCAAGCTGAGTTGGAAGGTCGCCGCCGAAGGCACGCCGACCAACCTGCAGGGAACGCGTCCTGCGACTGCGATCACCATCAAAGGTGAGGAGATCGCACCGGCCACTCGCAAGATCTCGGCGCACTCGCTGAAGGGCCTGCGCAGCCACAAGATCGAGCAGATTGAAGTTGAGACAAGCGAGTTCGACGGTGCGATGACCGCCGCCGATGTGGTGGATATGGGTACCGGCGAGTTGCTCTACGAGGCAAACCAGGAACTGACCGCCGACAAGCTGCACAAGATTATTCAGTCCGGCGTTACCAGCTTCGAGGTCTTCTTCCCCGAGCGCGACGACGTGGGCAACATTATCACCAACACGCTGCGCCGTGACTCGGTGCGCAAGCCTGAGGAAGCTCTCATCGAGATCTACCGCAAGCTGCGTCCTGGCGACCCGCCGACGCTCGACACCGCGACGGCGCTCTTTGAAGGCATGTTCTTCGATCCGCGCAAGTACGACTTCTCGCGCGTAGGCCGTCTGAAATTCAACATCAAGCTGTATGAGAACCAGGATGCCTCCGGCCTCGACAAGCGCACGCTGACGCCTGAGGACTTCTACGGCACCATTCGCTATCTCCTCAAGCTGCGCAAAAACATCGGCAACGTCGATGACATCGATCACCTTGGCAATCGCCGCGTTCGCGCTGTTGGCGAGCTGATGGAGAACCAGTTCCGCATTGGCCTCGTCCGTATGGAGCGCGCCATCAAGGAAAAGATGTCGGTGTATCAGGAGATGTCGACGGCGATGCCGCACGACCTGATCAACGCGAAGCCGGTGATGGCCGCGATCCGCGAGTTCTTTGGCTCGTCGCAGCTCTCGCAGTTCATGGACCAGACCAACCCGCTCTCCGAGATCACGCACAAGCGTCGCCTGTCGGCCCTTGGGCCTGGTGGTCTATCCCGTGAGCGCGCTGGCTTTGAAGTCCGCGACGTACATCCCACTCACTATGGCCGCATCTGCCCGATCGAGACGCCGGAAGGCCCGAATATCGGCCTGATCTCGTCGCTGTCCTGCTTTGCGCGCATTAACGAGTACGGCTTCATCGAGTCTCCCTACCGCCGCGTGAAGGACGGCAAGGCGCTCGACTTCGTCTCCGTCGTCAACGCCGGCGAGTCCGGTCTGCGTCAGGGTGACTCCCTTGAGATCGGCGAGGCCCGCAAGCTGAACGAGCAGTTGAAGAAGGATAAGAAGCGCACCATGGATCTTGCTCCCTTCAGCTTCTATCTTTCGGCGTGGGAGGAAGACCGTCACACCATCGCTCAGGCCAACATCGAGCTCGATGAGAAGCTGAACATCGTTCAGGACATCGTCGATGCACGCCGCCAGGGCAACTTCGTGCTGGTCAACAAGGCCGAGGTCGACTACGTTGACGTCTCGCCGAAGCAGCTTGTATCCGTTGCGGCGAGTCTGGTTCCGTTCCTTGAGCACGACGACGCCAATCGTGCTCTGATGGGCGCCAACATGCAGCGCCAGTCCGTTCCTCTGCTCGTCGCCGAGGCCCCGTTCGTCGGAACCGGAATGGAGGGCGTCACTGCCCGCGACTCCGGCGCCGTCATTCTGGCCAAGCGCAACGGCATCATCGACTCGGTCGACTCCGAGCGCATCATCGTGCGCGTCGAAGGCGAGCACCACCCCACGCAGTTGTCGCGTGAGGTTGGCTCCGACATCTACCAGCTC
>Ga0207705_10000108_pt1 | contig 93501 bp, 105 predicted proteins | sample KBSC13metaG_FD_184314 | JGI IMG/M metagenome (GOLD analysis project Ga0207705, IMG submission 184314) | Corn rhizosphere microbial communities from Kellogg Biological Station, Michigan, USA - KBS C1-3 metaG (SPAdes) (version 2) | ecosystem: Host-associated > Plants > Roots > Rhizosphere > Soil... | reverse complement strand
TGCCGCCGGCTTCTTTCAGATTCCTCCTCACGGTGGACACCCTTGCCCTTAGCTGACGCTTCCCACTATCAAGGCGCGCTCGGGACTTTCACCCTATAGTTTACCCCCATGCCGGGCACACAACAACAAAGCCCGCCAGGTATATCCTGACGGGCTTTTCGATATATGATAGATTTAATTATTTAACCTCTTCGAAGTCAACATCGGTTACGTGGTCCGAATCCGGTTGTGCACCGCCTGCGGCACCTGCATCACCGGCACCAGGTTGTGCCTGGCCGCCTTCTGCCGAAGCTTTGTACATATCTTCAGAAGCAGCGGTCCATGCGGCGTTCAAAGCTGCCTGCGCCGTGTCGATCGCATCAAGGTTCCTGGAAGCGTAAGCTTCCTTCAGTTTTTTCAAACCTTCTTCAATAGGCGCCTTCTTGTCAGCCGGGATCTTCTCGCCGTATTCTTTCAGTTGCTTTTCAGTAGTGAAGATCAGGGCATCGGCCGAGTTCAGTTTTTCAACTTCCTCTTTTGCCTTTTTGTCAGCTTCCGCGTTGGCTTCAGCTTCGTCCTTCATCTTCTTGATCTCGGCATCTGTCAAACCTGACGAAGCTTCGATACGGATCTTCTGTTCCTTACCGGTTGCCTTATCCTTGGCAGCTACGTGCAATATACCGTTAGCGTCGATGTCAAATGACACTTCGATCTGCGGTACGCCACGCGGTGCAGGTGGAATTCCATCCAGGTGGAAACGGCCCAGCGTGCGGTTTTGCGCAGCCATCGGGCGTTCACCCTGTAAGATATGGATCTCTACCGAAGGCTGACTGTCAGACGCGGTCGAGAAGGTTTCCGATTTCTTGGTCGGGATCGTGGTATTGGCTTCGATCAGTTTGGTCATTACGCCACCCATAGTTTCGATACCCAATGAAAGCGGGGTAACGTCCAGCAGCAATACATCCTTCACATCGCCGGTCAATACACCGCCTTGTATAGCAGCGCCTATGGCAACCACTTCGTCAGGGTTTACACCTTTTGAAGGAGCTTTACCAAAGAACTTCTCTACAGCTTCCTGTATCGCAGGGATACGGGTAGAACCACCTACCAGGATGACCTCGTCAATATCCTTAACAGTTAAACCGGCAGCTTTTAAAGCAGTCTTACAAGGCTCAATAGTACGTTTTATCAGGCTGTCGCACAGCTGCTCAAATTTAGCACGGGTCAACGTTTTAACCAAGTGCTTTGGCATGCCGTCGGCAGCGGTAACATAGGGCAGGTTGATCTCGGTTTGCGGACTGCTCGAAAGCTCGATTTTAGCTTTCTCAGCCGAATCCTTCAAACGCTGCAGGGCCATTGGGTCCTTGCGCAGATCGATACCTTCGTCATTTTTAAATTCGTCGGCCAGCCAGTCGATGATCACGTGGTCAAAGTCGTCACCACCCAGGTGCGTATCACCGTCGGTTGATTTTACTTCGAACACGCCGTCGCCCAGTTCCAGTACCGATACGTCGTGCGTACCGCCACCGCAGTCGAACACTACGATCTTCATGTCTTTGTGCGCTTTGTCCAGGCCGTAGGCCAGGGCAGCAGCAGTAGGCTCGTTGATGATACGTTCAACCTTCAAACCGGCAATTTCACCGGCCTCTTTGGTAGCCTGGCGCTGAGCATCGTTAAAGTAAGCAGGCACGGTAATTACCGCGCGGGTTACTTCCTGGCCCAAAAAGTCTTCGGCGGTCTTCTTCATCTTCTGCAGGATCATAGCCGAAATTTCCTGCGGGGTATATTTGCGGTCGTCTATCTCCACGCGGGGGGTGTTGTTATCCCCTTTTACTACCTTGTAAGGTACGCGGGCAACTTCCTTGGTAACTTCGTCAAACTTGTTGCCCATGAAGCGTTTGATAGAGTAAATGGTTTTGGTTGGGTTGGTGATAGCCTGGCGCTTGGCAGGGTCACCTACCTTACGCTCGCCGTTGTCAACAAATGCGACAACCGACGGCGTAGTACGTTTACCCTCGCTGTTGGCTATAACTACCGGTTCGTTACCTTCCATCACGGCTACGCAAGAGTTCGTTGTTCCTAAGTCGATTCCTATTATTTTAGACATTGTATGATTGTTTTTCCTTTACAGTAATTTGTTATCTATACTGTATCAACAATGCTTATGCCAATACGATTTTGGCAGAAATCTCCTTTGTTCTTTCCCAAAAACCGGATTATTTAGTCAGAAAAGAATACACTTCGGGTGACAGGTTGGCAGAAAAGAAGGCGAAAGGAGAAAGGCGAAAGGTTAAAGGTGAAGACTTTGGGCGTTTCCCTCGTACCTCGGGTCGGGCCATCCGCTTATACGGCTTCAGGCCTTAGGCGCCGCGCCGGTATCCGCTTCTGTCCCTAATGCAAGATTGTCTGAACCAGGATTTACAGAATTAAAGAATGAACAGAATTCGGGTAATTCGGTAATTCAAAAAATTCAGGTTCAGACAGTAGCCACCCACAGTAAAATTTTTATGACGCGCAACGATTTTCAACAAACCATCGTAGCTTTGATTAAACACCATTAACCCATCAAAACAATCCGCCATGAACAAGAAATATTATTGCTTCGCTTTTTTAATTTTCAGCTTATCGCTGCTGGTAACCCGCTCGGGCTTTGCCCAATCGGCTGTGCTGGCCAAGGGACAGGCCGCGCCCGTATTTAACGCCAAAGCCAGCCTGGCAGGCAACGCATTTGATTTTTCATTAAAACAAGCCCTGGCCAAAGGGCCCGTTGTGGTCTATTTCTATCCTTCCGCCTATACCGGCGGCTGTGATGCCGAAGCGCATGCCTTTGCCGAAATGAAGGATAAATTTACCGCTGCCGGGGCCACCATTATCGGTGTATCTGCCGACGATATTACGCGGCTGAATAAATTCTCGTCCGATCCGCTGTACTGTGCGGGCAAGTTCCCCGTGGCTTCAGACGCCGACGGCAAGATCGCCGCATCATACGGTCTGACCATGGCAGCCGGAAGGGCCGGAATTAAAGATGCATTGGGGCAGGACCTTACCCACGGCTTTATTCCCCGAACCACTTTTGTCATCAATAAAGCAGGTAAAATCGCGGCCGTCCTTTCATCCGACGCCGATCATATTTCACCTACACAGCATGTCGAAAAGTCGCTGGCGATCGTAAAAGCGCTGTAGGCAAATCATGGTTTACATGGTTTACATAATTTCGGGTTTTTCGAAATTAACTAATTGATTATCAATTGTTTAACTAAAATAAACCCATAGTCGTGTTAACCATGAATTCTATGTGATTTTAGGGAAGGGTGGGCGTTTCCCGCTGCGCGGGCCAGGCCTGGGAGACCTGTCCCGATGAATATCGGGATCATACGCCTGCAAGGCCTTAAACACAGGCAGGTATCTATTGCCATCCTTAACGCCAACCCTTGTAGAGACGCATAATTATGCGTCTCTGAACGATTTTGCACCCGCACGAGATTTTGTTTCCCGCGAAACGTTTTCCATATTTACAATTACAAACCTTATGGACGATCGTTTCAAAAATAAATTCCGTATTTCACCTGCCCGGTTGACCGGGTGGGATTACGGCTCCAACGGCCTCTATTATATTACGATTTGCACCAAAAACCGGGTGCATTATTTTGGAGATATTGTTTCTAATCAAAATACTGAGACGCATAATTATGCGTCTCTACAAGCGACACCCATTGGCCAAATTGCAGACAATAATTGGGCAGACATACCAAATCATTTTCCCTTTGTCGAATTAGATGACTTCGTGGTGATGCCTAACCATATTCACGGTACCCTATTTATCAATAAGCCTGATAAAACCGATTGGCAACCCAATAAATTTGGCAGCCAAAGCCAAAACCTCGCATCTATTATCAGAAATTACAAAGGATCCGTCAAAACCTACGCAACAACAAATAATATCGAATTTGCATGGCAACCCCGTTATCACGACCGCGTTATCCGAAACGAAAAAAGAATATGCAAACGTGAGGGAATACATTTTTAATAATCCGGACAATTGGTTATTAAATGGTGATAACGTAGATAATTTATCCCCGTAAATTCCACCCCCCGTAGAGACGCATAATTATGCGTCTCTGAACCATGATAACCGGAATGATTATCTATATCGCTCCCCATCATAACCCGTAGAGACGCATAATTATGCGTCTCTACTTAAAGGTTGCAACATCAAGATTATACTGAGGCCCATCAACTGTATCCCTATCAATCAATGGATTCAATGGCATTATTTTCGAAAAATAAGAACTGTCATTTTTTTGATTGGTCACATAGAAATAGATGTTGAAACCACCTGTATTTTTTATTATTGGGATGTAAACAATAGTATCATTCCCTTTTCCGGATATTTGTATACCACCGCCAATTTTATTGCGGGTACTTTGGAAAATAGGGATCAACGGCGGATATGAATTGTTTGAAACAATAATCCTGGATTTCATGAAATACTGTTTGGTAACGTCAAAGTCGTATGTTAATGATCCTCCAACATTTGCTGTATTTTTCTATATTGATCGCCGTTAAAAGGGTATAAGCTATTTTTCGGTCCAACCGTGAAAACATTTGCTGCAAGTTTGCCTAAGCTTAAATAATAAGCATTCCCTTTTCCGGTAGTGGTATATTTAAAGGAATACTTTCCATTTGCATCTGTAACGCCAGAACCTATTATGCCAATAAACTTGCTGCTTTGTATGAAAAGACTCTGGGAATTTTGATACTCGCTAACTGTTACATGTAAATTTGAATATGGTTCTTGATTCGCCGGATCATAGGCAATGCCAGAAACAGTTCCCTCTATATCGGGCTTAATATCTTTTTTGGTACATGAAAATAGTGTCGAAACAGGCAATAAAACCAAAAGAAGATATTTCATTTGTCAGTTATGCTAAATGCAGGGTTGGCTTTTATAACCAGTTTATTAATAATACGGATTAAAATTTATAAACGCTACAAACATTGGTATAACAGATATGCTATCACCAACCTTGCCGCTTAGGCACAAGTAGCATTTGCCCTTATGCCTGCCCGACATACTTGCGCCAGATTAGGGGGGGTACTATAGTTGTCAGCAGGCATTATGAACAAGACGATGAGCAATTAGAAACGGAAGAATAATACGCCCTGTCATCCTATGTTTGAGCGAGAGCGAAGAATCTTATCAAATGGGCAGGTCGCCGACATGCATGGCGTATAAGATGCTTCACTACGTTCAGCATGACAAAAGGGTGTGAGGGGTAAAAACAGAAACGCCCTGCTCAATTAACCCACTTTGTCATTCTGAGCGGGAGCGAAGAATCTATTGAGGATTATCAGAGACTCCGGGATTATGACAGTATCCCGGAATAGATGCTTCATTTCATTCAGCATGACAAAAGGGTGTGAGGGGTAAAAGCAAAAAGCCCCGTCCACTGGTGAGCGGACAGTGCGTTCGTTTTATCTTGCGTAAAGACGGAATTTACCACGTCTCAACTTAGGACGCTATCGCAAAAGGTTCTACATGAATGTCGTCTGCCCGCTTTTCAGCAACCCACAGATCATAGCCCTGCTGCATATTCATCCACAACTGCGGCGTAGTATTCAGCGCTTTTGATAAACGGATAGCCATCTCGGCGCTTACACCCATGTGCCCGTTAACCAGTTGCGATAATGTTTTACGTGCAACGCCTAATTTGTTCGCTGCCTGGGTAATGTTTATTTCCATAGGCTCCAGGTAAAGCCCTTTTAAAACCATTCCCGGATGCATCGGGGCCATGCCTTGCTTTATCATGTTTTTAACATCCCGTTAAACTCCCCCAGGCTAATCAATAAGTCTTCCCTGATTATTTTTCGGAGCAATCCCTTAGGTAAAGGATCATTCTTATGTACCGGCACAGTTGTTATCCGTCCGTCAGCGTGTTTCATCCTGTGGTGAGAACCCTTGATACGTATAATATCAAATCCAGACTTTTCAAGTAAAGCAACTAATTCTTTACCGCTGATCACCGGCAATTTATCACTCATGCGGATATAGGAATAGTTACCTCCATCTCACGCACGCCTATAAACTGGTTAATATTTTCAAGAGATTGTTCCTCAATACACATCTCAATAACTTCCCGCAGACTCTCCAGGGCCTCGTCTATCGTACTGCCAAAAGCGTGACAGCCTTTAAATACCGGGCACGAAACTATGTATACGCCATCTTCATCGATCTCTACTACTACAGGGAAATGATATGTTTTCATTTGAAATTCCTCTTTAAACAAATTTACGGCGTTTTTTTACAAACTTTTCAAATATTTGAAAAGCGTCTTTAATTATTGGCTTTTTTTAGCGTTGTTCGCGGGATACGCCCATAACAAAAACGCCCCGCTCAATGAGCAGGGCGTTCGTTTTATCTTCCGTAGAGACGCATAATCATGCGTCTTTACTTATTCGCCTTTTTCAGCTTGTTCTTCGTTGTCAGCAGCTTCTTCGGCAGATGGCGCTTCAGGAGTTTCTTCAGCAGCAGGTGCTTCCTCGGCAGCCGGGGCTGCTTCAACCTCGGCAACTGGTGTCTCAACAACTTCAGCTACTGGTGCTTCTGCTTTTGGCTCAACTACTACAGCGTCTTCTACAACGGGAGCAACAGCTACGGGAGCTTCTGCCTTAGGTGCGGCAGCAGCAGGAGTTGCGTCAGCCTTACCTTTACCCGAACCACCACGGCGGCGGGTTGCTTTCTTAGCGGTAGTTGCGCCATCCTTGGTGTAGGTGGTGTTGTAGTCAACCAGTTCTATCAGGGCCATTTCGGCGTTGTCGCCCAAACGGTTTTCCAGTTTAATGATGCGGGTATAACCACCGGGGCGGTTAGCGATCTTAATGGCCACATCGCGGAACAGTTCGGCTACCACTTCCTTGTCCTGCAGGTAACTGAATACCGTACGGCGCGAATGGGTAGTGTCGCTCTTTGATTTGGTCAGCAATGGCTCAACGTATACGCGCAGCGCTTTTGCTTTGGCCAGGGTAGTTTGGATACGCTTATGCGTGATAAGCGAGGATGCCATGTTCGCCAGCATCGCCTTGCGGTGACTGTCGGTACGGCCTAAGTGGTTTACTTTTTTTCCGTGTCTCATTGTTTTTTGTGTTGTGGCACGTGCATACCGTCGGGCGGCGTTGCCGTCAAGCCCTCGGAATTACGCGGTTGTTAGTGATTTGTGACTGGTTAACCAGTGATTAGTTATTGGCAAACCGCCGATTCACTAATCACCAATCACTAATCGCTAATCACGATTAACTATTCTTCGTCTAATTTATATTTCGCCAGGTTCATACCAAAAGATAAGCCTTTTGATTTCACCAGGTCCTGTATTTCTGTTAATGATTTCTTACCGAAGTTGCGGAACTTTAACATATCAGCAACGTCATAAGAAACTAAGTCGGCCAGGCTGCGGATGTCGGCAGCTTTCAGGCAGTTCAGCGCGCGCACTGAAAGGTCAAGATCAACCAGTTCGGTTTTCAGGATCTTGCGCATGTGCAGTATCTCTTCGTCAACTTCTTTGGTTTCTTCTTTAGCCTGTGCCTCAAGCATCATGTTCTCATCGCTGAACAGCATAAAGTGCTGGATCAAAATTTTCGCGGCTTCTTTCAAAGCTTCTTCAGGATGGATCGAGCCGTCGGTAGCAATATCCAGTACTAATTTTTCATAGTCGGTTTTTTGCTCCACACGATAGTTCTCGATGGTATATTTTACATTTTTGATGGGCGTATAGATCGAGTCGATAGCGATCACACCCACGTTAGCATCGGGGTTTTTGTTTTCTTCGCTCGGAATATAACCGCGGCCCTTGTTGATGGTCAGCTCAATTTCGAGCGTAACCGAAGTGTCCATATTGCAGATCACCAGGTCGGGGTTTAAAACCTCGAAGTTGTTTGAGAACTTGGTAATGTCGCCGGCAGTGAAAGCGTCCTGACCGTTAACGATCACGAATACTTTTTCTGAATCGCCTGTATCACCTGATTTTTTCAAACGAACCTGCTTCAGGTTCAGAATGATCTCGGTAACGTCCTCAACAACACCCTTGATAGTTGAAAACTCGTGCGTAACACCCGAAAAACGAACGGACGTGATCGCAAAGCCTTCCAAAGATGAAAGTAAGATACGACGTAAAGCATTACCAATGGTTATGCCGAAACCTGGTTCAAGGGGACGAAACTCAAAAGTACCCTCGAAATCCGTTGATTTCTGCATGATAACCTTGTCTGGTTTTTGAAATGCTAAAATTGCCATTTATATCCTTTTTTATGTTTGTTAACAGATTTGAGATATGAGATGTGAGATATGAGACTAATATTTTGTCTGTTATCTGCTTCCGATCCCTTATCTTATAATTTTACCGATTTGTTTTGCCAGGTACGAGGTCTTTGTCTCAAATCTCATATCTAACATCTCAAATCTCATCTTATTTAGAGTACAACTCGACGATAAGGTTTTCCTTGATGTTCTCAGGTATCTCGTCGCGGTTGGGGTAGCTCAGGAACTTGCCTGTTAAATTGGCAGCGTCCCATTCCAGCCAGCTAAATTTATTGATCTTTCTGCCCGCAACCGAGTTGCTGATAGCTTCCAGTGATTTTGATTTTTCGCGAACCGATATCACGTCACCTGCACGCAGGCTGTATGATGCGATGTTCACTACTTCGCCGTTTACGTTGATGTGCTTGTGGCCCACCAGCTGGCGTGCAGCCGAACGCGTTGGAGCAATGCCCAAACGGTAAACCGCGTTATCTAAACGTGCCTCTAACAGTTTCAGCAGGTTCTCGCCGGTGATGCCTTCTTTCGCGGAGGCGCGGTGGAACAGGTTTTCAAACTGGCGTTCCAATACACCGTAAGTGTATTTAACTTTCTGTTTTTCCTGCAACTGTACAGAGTACTCGGATTGTTTGCCCCTGCGCTTTGAAACGCCGTGCATACCCGGAGGGTAGTTTTTTCTTTCTAACGCCTTGTCCGGGCCGAAGATCGGCTCGCGGAATTTACGCGCAATTTTGGATTTTGGTCCTGTGTATCTAGCCATTGTTTTGGTTTTAAAGTATCAACCGGCCCGCAGCCGGCGACTCTTAGCTTTAAAAAATATATATTAATTAAACTCTTCTTCTTTTTGAAGGACGGCAGCCGTTGTGCGGAAGCGGTGTGATGTCTTTTATCGTAGTTACCTCGATACCGGTAGTCTGCAAAGTACGGATAGCCGACTCGCGACCTGCACCCGGGCCCTTTACAAATACTTCAACCTTACGCAGGCCCAGGTCATAAGCAACTTTGCCGCAATCGGCAGCAGCCTGACCGGCAGCATACGGGGTGTTTTTCTTTGAACCTTTGAAACCCATTTTACCTGCCGACGACCATGATATGGCTTGCCCGCTTTTGTTGGTGAGGGTGATGATGATGTTGTTAAAGGTAGCGTTTACGTGTGCTTCGCCAACTGACTCGACTACGACAACGCGCTTTTTGGTAACTTTTTTAGCTTTAGCCATTTTTCTAATTATTGATTTGTTGAATTACTGAATTATTGAATTCGGACCCAACAACATATATTTAATTATTCATGTGTTCCTAATGACTTTCGACGAGTAACTAATCACTAGTCTCTAATCACTAATCTCTATTCACTACTTAGTAGCCTTTTTCTTGTTAGCAACTGTCTTACGTTTTCCTTTACGGGTACGTGAGTTGTTTTTGGTACGCTGGCCACGCAAAGGCAATCCTTTACGGTGACGTGTTCCGCGATAGCAACCTATATCCATTAAGCGCTTGATGTTGAGCTGAACTTCCGAACGGAGAGCGCCTTCCACCTTGATCTGGTCAGTAATGATAGTACGGATAGCAGTTAGCTGCTCATCGGTCCAGTCTTGCACTTTAGTATCGAAATCGACGCCTGCCTGCTCTAAAATGTCCTGAGCGGTTGAGCGGCCGATACCATAAATGTACGTAAGTCCGATCTCTCCTCTTTTGTTCTTTGGTAAATCAATACCTGAAATCCTTGCCATATTTTTCCTTTAGTTTTAAGTGACGACCGAACGGCGGCTACCGTTGTACGAATCGTTACAATATTTTAATTATTGAGTTATTGAATTATTGATTTATTGAATTCAGTCATTCAATAATTCTATAATTCAGTAATTCTTTATCCCTGGCGCTGTTTGTACTTAGGGTTCTTCTTGTTGATCACGTAAAGTTTCCCGTTACGACGGATGATCTTGCAATCAGCGCTGCGCTTTTTTATGGATGCTCTAACTTTCATCGCTTTATTATTTATATCTATAGGTTATTCTGCCTTTGCTTAAATCATACGGACTCATCTCCAGTTTCACCTTATCACCCGGTAAAATTTTGATGTAGTGCATACGCATTTTACCGGATATGTGCGCAATAATCTCATGACCATTCTCCAGTTCAACCCTAAACATTGCGTTTGACAATGCCTCCCGAATTGTTCCGTCCTGCTCAATCGACGATTGTTTAGCCATATTTTCTTTTTAGATTTGAGATATGAGACTTGAGATTTGAGACTTTTTATAGCCCTTTGCCCAACTCTGTGATCCTTTTTTTAACTTTTTATTGTCGATATAACGATCTGATAATTGATAAACTCACATCTCAAATCTCACATCTACCGACTCTTATGCTTTATTATCCGCTTTTAAACCGGGATGCAAAATTAAATAATTTTTTTCTAATTATTTACATTTTCTTTCAAAACTTCTTCCACGTATGAAAAAGTCGAAAGTATGTCTGCTTTGCCCCTATTTATCGCTACGGTATGCTCGTAATGGCATGAAGGTTTTTTATCCGAGGTCGATACGGTCCAGCCGTCATTCCAGAACCTCACGCCTGCCCTGCCGGCGTTGATCATCGGCTCAATCGCGATCACCATGCCTTCTTCCAGCTTGATACCCGAACCGCGCTTGCCGTAATTGGGCACTTCCGGCTTTTCATGTAAATGCGTTCCCACACCATGGCCAACCAATTCCCTTACCACACCAAAGCCGTTTGTCTCGGCATGTTCCTGTACCGCCGAACCGATATCGCCTACGCGCATTCCGGCAACCGCTTTTTCGATACCGAGATAAAGACATTCCTTGGTTACCTGCATCAGCTTTTGGGTCAGTTCGTCTACCTCGCCAATGGCAAAGGTATAAGCCGAATCGCCGTAGTACCTGTTCATCACAACGCCGCAGTCAACCGATACCAGGTCGCCCTCGATCAATTCGTGCTGACTTGGGAAACCGTGCACCACCTGGTCGTTCAGCGATATGCAAAGCGAATAAGGAAAGCCGTTATAATTCAAAAATGCCGGCACCCCCCCGTTATCACGGATGTAGGTTTCGGCAAGCTTGTTTAATTCTATGGTTTTAATTCCGGGGCGTATGATTTTTGCTATCTCCCCTAAAGTTTTGGAAACAAGTAATGAACTTTCTCTTATCAGTTCTATCTCTTCGACAGACTTATAATTGATCTTCGACATGCTATTGAATTAGATCACAGGCGGCGATGTTCCGGCCGATGTCGGTACCGACGTCCTTCCGGTTATACGTCCTGTTTTCATCAAACCGTCATAATGCCTCATCAGCAAATGGCTCTCTATCTGCTGCAGCGTATCCAGCACAACACCCACCAAAATGATCAGCGATGTACCGCCATAAAACCGCGCAAACATCTGGCTTACGCCGATATACGTTGCGATTGGCGGTATCACTGCGATGATCGCCAGGAAGATAGAACCCGGAAGGGTGATCCTTGAAAGAATGCCGTCAATAAACTCAGAGGTACTTCTACCCGGTTTAATACCAGGTATAAAACCACCATTCTTTTTCATATCGTCAGCCATTTGGCTGGGATTTATAGTAATGGCCGTATAAAAGTAGGTAAATACGATGATGAATATCCCAAAAATAATATTGTGCGCCCACGAGCTGTAATTAGCCATCGACATAACAATCGGATTTGATGCCGACGACGGGAACAGCTGCGGGATATAAGCCGGGATGAACATCAATGCCTGCGCAAAGATGATCGGCATTACACCGGCTGCGTTTACCTTCAGCGGGATGTACTGGCGAACACCGCCGTATTGTTTATTGCCAACAATTCGTTTAGCATACTGCACGGCAACTTTACGCGTACCCTGCACAATAAGTATGGTGAACATCACCACGCCGATCAAAAATAAAAGCTCTACGATAAAGGTAAATAAACCACCGTGACCCGTTGTACGTACCACAAATTCTGATGACAAGGCGCCCGGTAGCTGGGCGATAATACCCACCATGATGATGAGCGATATACCGTTACCGATACCCTTGTCCGTAATCTTTTCACCCAGCCACATTACAAATAGGGTGCCTGCCGTCAATATAACAACAGACATCAGGTTAAACGCGAAGGCGCTTATTTCCGGGCTCACTTGTTTGGTAACGTCTATCTGCGATCTTACATAAGCCACAGCCTGTACTGCTGTAATCGCAATGGTCAGGTACCGGGTCCATTGGTTAAGCTTGTTACGGCCGCTTTCACCCTCCTTTTGCAGTTTGGTAAAATAGGGTACAGCGATACCCAGCAGCTGTACGACGATCGACGCCGAAATGTAAGGCATTACGCCCAAAGCGAAAATTGAAGCGCGCGAGAACGAACCGCCCGCAAACATATTCAGCATGCCCAGCAACCCTGCTGTACCGTTCTGGGGATTTAAAGTACCATAGATCACACCTGGCAAAACCACGAATGAACCCATACGATATATTAAAAGAAATAAGAGTGTGTTAATGATACGCACTCTTAGGTCTTCAATTTTCCAGATGTTGGATAATGTCTCGAAGAATTTCTTCATTGTTATTTACAACTTTACGATAGTACCACCGGCTGCTTCAATTGCCTTTTGTGCTGTAGCAGAAAATGCATGCGCCTTTACTTCCAGTTTAGCTTTCAGTTCGCCGCGGCCTAATATTTTAACCAGGTCGTTACGCGAAACCAAACCGTGATCTTTCAAAGTTGCAAAATCAATTGCAGAAACCTTATGTTCTTCTGATAATTTTTGCAAAGCATCCAGGTTTACCCCTACGTACTCTACACGGTTGGCATTTTTAAAGCCCACCTTCGGAACACGGCGCTGCAATGGCATCTGGCCGCCTTCAAAGCCGACCTTGCTGCTGTTGCCCGAGCGCGAGCCTGCGCCTTTATGGCCACGGGTTGAAGTGCCGCCACGGCCCGAACCGGTACCACGGCCTATTCTCTTCCTGTTTTTAGTTGAACCTTCTGCAGGTTTCAGATTACTTAAATTCATGATATTAAATATTTTCAACCGCTACCAAATGATTTACTGCACGCACCATGCCGATAATAGCAGGCGTAGCCTCTACCTCAACGCTGTGGTTCATCTTTCTCAAGCCCAGGGCCTGAACTGTTTTTTTCTGGCGCACGTTTCTATCGATCACGCTCTTAATCAGTGTTATTTTGATCTTTGCCATCCCGATTATCCGTTAAATACTTTACCTAAACTAATGTTGCGATGCTGCGCTACAGTATAGGCATCGCGCATTTGCGATAGTGCCGATACAGTTGCCTTTACCACATTGTGCGGGTTTGATGAACCTTTTGATTTAGCCAATACGTTGTGCACACCTGCCGACTCCAGCACGGCGCGCATTGCACCGCCTGCGATAACACCTGTACCGTTTGCTGCCGGTTTCAAAAAGATAAAACCGCCCGAAAACTTGCCTATTTGCTCGTGAGGTATAGTACCGTTAATGATCGGCACTTTTACCAGGTTTTTCTTGGCATCATCAATACCTTTGGCGATAGCCTCGGTAACTTCCTTTGCCTTACCCAAACCATAACCAACCACACCATTCTCGTCACCTACTACCACGATGGCAGAGAAGCTGAAAGTACGGCCGCCTTTGGTTACTTTGGCTACACGCTGTATGCTCACCAGGCGATCTTTTAATTCGATCTCGCTGGTTTTTACTCTCTTTATATTGATTGTTGACATCTCTCTTTTTATTTATTGAGTGATTGAGTTATTGAATTATTGATTTTAAATTCTCTCAATCAATAATTCAGTAATTCAGTAATTAAAAATTCAGACCGCCTTCACGTGCACCTTCAGCCAGTGATTTCACACGGCCATGGTATAAGTACCCGTTCCTGTCGAAAACCACATCTTTAATTCCTGCCGCTACGGCTTTCTCAGCTACCAGCTTGCCAACGGCTGCTGATTGTTCTGATTTATTGCCTTTCGCGTTGAACTCTTTGGATAAAGATGATGCGGATGCTAAAGTTTTTCCGGATACATCGTCAATCACCTGGGCATAAATACCTTTGTTGCTCCTGTACACTGACAAGCGCGGACGCTCGGATGATCCTGAAATCCTTTTCCTGATCCCCTTTTTGATTCTGTCTCTTCTTGATAATTTACCTACCATGACGATTATTTTTTAGATGCCGATTTACCTGCTTTTCTTCTCAATTGCTCGCCAACAAACTTGATACCTTTACCTTTGTAAGGCTCTGGTGCACGCAGCGAGCGTATTTTTGCCGCTACCTGGCCTATCAGCTGTTTATCAATTGATTCCAGAATGATAGTTGGGTTTTTACCCTTCTCAGCAGTAGTTGTAACTTTTACTTCTTTAGGCAGCTCGAACACATAATGGTGAGAGTAGCCCAGTACAAGGTCCAAAGTGTGGCCCTGGTGAGTAGCGCGGTAACCCACACCCACTAATTCCTGCTCCAGTTTGTAACCTGTAGTTACGCCAACAACCATGTTGTTCAGCAATGCGCGGTATAAACCGTGTAATGCCTTGTGGCGTTTTTGTTCAGAAGGGCGCTGAACCAGCAAATTTCCTTCTTCCTGCGTAACAGTGATCTCACTGTCAACAGCCTGGTGCAATTCGCCTTTGGGGCCTTTTACCGTAACCACGTTGGCGTCGTCAACAGTAACCGTAACTCCCGAAGGTATTGCTATAGGTGCTTTTCCTATTCTTGACATTGCTTCTTTTCCTCCTATTGATTAATAAACGTAGCACAATACCTCGCCACCGATGTTTTGCTGGCGTGCCTCTTTATCGGTCATTACACCTTTTGAGGTTGAAAGGATAGCGATACCTAAACCATTTAATACACGCGGCAAATTGTGCATGCCTGCGTATTTTCTCAAACCTGGTTTACTAATGCGCGAAATGCTGCGGATAGCAGGAACTTTAGTTATCGGGTGGTACTTCAAGGCAACCTTAATGATTCCCTGTGGTCCTTCTTCTTCAAACTTAAAGTTAGCGATGTAACCTTTGTCGAAAAGCACTTTCGTGATTTCCTTCTTCAGATTTGATGCAGGAATTTCAACAACCCTATGGTTGGCCTTAATAGCATTCCTTACTCTTGTAAGATAATCTGCGATTGGATCTGTATTCATTTTATTGTTTTATGGTAGTGGTTTCCTTCTCCTAACATCAGAGACGACCTTCTACCGGTTCGTATTCTTTGTCAATGGTCAATAGTGAATGGTCAATGAGAATTATTCACTATTGACTATTCACCATTCACTCAACTACCAGCTAGCTTTCTTCACTCCCGGTATCTTGCCTTCCAGGGCCATTTCGCGGAATGTAACACGCGAAATACCGAACTGGCGCATATAACCGCGCGGACGGCCGGTCAGCTTGCAGCGGTTGTGCTGTTTTACCGGTGACGAAGCTTTAGGCAATTTGTCTAATCCTGCCCAGTCGCCGGCCGCTTTAAGTGCCGCTCTTTTTTCAGCGTATTGAGCTACTAATCTGGCACGTTTTACTTCACGTGCTTTTACACCTTCTTTAGCCATTATCTAGTCTGATTTTTAAATGGTAAACCAAATTCTTTCAGGAGTTCCAAAGCTTCAACATCATTTGTAGCCGAAGTTACAAAGGTGATATCCATACCCTGTATCTTGTTGATCTTGTCAATGTTGATCTCGGGGAAGATGATCTGCTCGGTGATACCCAGTGTATAGTTACCACGGCCGTCAAAACCTTTATCGTTGATGCCTTTGAAGTCGCGGATACGCGGCAATGCCACAGCGATCAAACGGTCAAGGAACTCATACATATTGTTATCGCGCAAAGTAACACGTACGCCCACCGGCATATTTTTACGCAATTTGAAGTTAGAGATATCCTTTTTCGATTTGGACGATACCGCCTGCTGACCGGTTATGGTCGACAATTCGCCAATGGTCTGCTCTATCAGTTTCTTGTCTGTAGTAGCGCCGCCAACACCCTGGTTGATAGCGATCTTCTCCAGCTTAGGAACCTGCATTACGCTTTTGTACTGAAATTTATCTTTCAGCGTGGTGCGTATCTCTTCCTTGTATTTTGACTTTAGCCTGGGAACGTATGTTTTTGCAGTTGCCATTACTTGATCTCCTCTCCTGATTTTTTAGCTACACGAACTAATTTACCGGCCTTATTTTTTTGCCTGCCCACGCGGGTAGGTTTGCCCGATTTTGGATCAACCAGCATCAGGTTAGAAATATGAATAGCTGCTTCCATCTTTACGATGCCTCCGTTAGGAGTAGCGGCATTCGGCTTGGTATGTTTTGATACCATATTGGTACCTTCAACAATAGCACGGTTTTTTTCTTTTATGATCTCAAGCACCTTGCCTTGAGAACCCTTTGAGTCGCCCGCAATTACCGCCACCAGGTCGCCCTTGCGGATCTTTAATTTTGCAGGAATATCTATTTGTTTCTTTCCCATATTACAATACCTCCGGAGCTAACGAAATGATCTTCATAAATTGTTTTTCGCGCAGTTCCCTTGCAACCGGGCCAAAGATACGCGTACCTCTCGGCTCGTCCTGGGCATTTAACAACACAGCTGCATTGTCGTCGAAACGGATATATGAACCATCCTTACGGCGTATTTCCTTGCTGGTCCTTACTACTACTGCTTTTGATACAGCGCCTTTTTTAATGTTGCCTGAAGGCAGAGCACTTTTTACGGTAACAACTATCTTGTCGCCGATAGAAGCGTATCGCTTACCGGTACCGCCCAACACACGGATCACTAAAACTTCTTTAGCGCCGCTGTTATCGGCTACGTTTAATCTTGATTCCTGTTGTACCATGTTATTTAGCCCTTTCTACTATTTGAACCAGTCTCCAATTTTTATTCTTGCTCAGCGGGCGCGTTTCCATGATCAGCACGGTATCGCCAATACCACAGGTATTAGCCTCGTCATGAGCCATAAATTTGGTAGTCTTTTTCACGAACTTACCGTATATCGGGTGCTTTACCTTACGCTCAACGGCAACTACAATAGATTTGTCCATCTTATTGCTTACTACCAGGCCGGTACGCGTTTTTCTTAAATTTCTTTCCATTTCGAGCCTAAAATTATTTCGTTTCAGCTGCTGGTGCCGCTTTGCGCTTTGTTAATTCAGTATTTAAACGAGCAATATCCTTGCGCACCTTTGTAATGCGGGTCGGGTTCTCGATAGCCGACACTGTGTGGGCAAACTTCAGCTTGGTCAGGTTAGCCCTTTCCTCACTTACTCTTGCAACCAGTTCTTCAGTGTTTAGCTCTAAAATTTCTGAGTTCTTCATTTTCTATATTAGTTTTGAGTTCTGAGTCTTGAGTTTTGAGTTCTCATAACTCACCACTCAAAACTTTCAACTGTTTTTATTCTTCTACGTAATCCCTACGTGTTATAAACCTGGTTTGTACCGGCAGTTTTTGTGCTGCAAGGCGCAAAGCCTCTTTAGCAACTTCCAGTGGCACACCTTCGGCTTCGAAGATGATCCTCCCGGGGCGAACTACCGCAACCCAGTATTCAGGGGCACCTTTACCTTTACCCATACGTACTTCCGCTGGTTTCTTGGTTACAGGCTTGTCAGGGAATATCCTGATCCAAACCTGTCCTTCACGTTTCATAAAACGTGTTACAGCGATACGTGCAGCTTCGATCTGGCGGCTGGTGATCCAGGCCGGTTCGAGCGATTTGATACCGAAAGAACCGAATGCAAGCTCAGCGCCACGAGTGGCGTTCCCTTTCATTCTGCCTTTTTGCATTTTCCTGAACTTCGTTCTTTTTGGCTGTAGCATTTTCTTATTCTTTGAGATATGAGATTTGAGATTTGAGATTTGAGACCTTCATCTCTTAACTCTTATCGAAAACCCTCTATCAAATCAATACTTATATTTCAAATTTATTATGTGATGTAAAAAATGTGATTCTCATATCTCAAATCTCACATCTCAAATCTATTTCAATTATCTTCTTCCGCCTGGTCCGCCGGGACGGTTACCACCGCCACCCGGACGATTGCCACCACCGCCACCACCGGGACGGTTACCACCGCCACCACGGTTCGGGCCGCCACCTGGTCCGCCTCTGCGATCTCCGCCACCACCTGGGCCGCCTCTGCGGTCGCCGCTTCTGCGTTCGCCACCGCGCTCACCGCCTCTTTCGTTGCCGCGTCCGCCAAATCCGGCTGCGCCTTCAGGGCGTCCGCCTTTACCGCTGGCGCTGCTTGCAGCTCCAATGTTCGGCGACAGGTCGCGTTTGCCGTATACTTCGCCTTTGCATATCCATACTTTAACACCTATTTTACCATAAGTAGTTAAGGCTTCTGCCAAAGCATAGTCGATATCCGCACGGAAAGTATGCAGAGGGATTCTTCCTTCTTTATATTGTTCGGTACGTGCCATTTCAGCACCACCTAAACGACCCGATGTCATTACCTTGATACCTTCAGCACCCATTCTCATGGTCGAAGCTATCGTAGTTTTCATCGCGCGGCGGAAAGAGATACGTGCCTCTAACTGCTTTGCTATACCTTCAGCAACTAATTGTGCATCCAGTTCAGGGCGTTTTATTTCGAATATGTTGATCTGAACGTCCTTTTTAGTCAGTTTTTTCAACTCTTCTTTTATCTTGTCAACCTCCTGGCCGCCTTTACCGATCACGATACCCGGACGGGCAGTGTGAATAGTTACGGTGATGCGTTTCAGGGTGCGCTCGATAACCACTTTTGATATACCGCCTTTTGCAATACGCGCAGCGATATATTTGCGGATCTTTTCGTCTTCAACTAATTTATCGGAGTAGTTGTTGCCACCGTACCAGTTAGAATCCCAACCACGGATGATGCCTAACCTATTACCTATTGGATGTGCTTTTTGTCCCATCTTTAATTAGTTGTTTTCGTTTTTACTGTCCACAATAAGGGTTACATGGTTCGAGCGTTTGCGGATACGATACCCGCGGCCCTGTGGAGCCGGACGCAGTCTTTTCAACTGGCGACCGCCGCCTACCGAAACCTCTTTTACAAAAAGACCGCTGTCCTCAACACGCTTGCCTTCATTTTTTGCTTCCCAGTTTTTAATTGCCGAAAGCAATAATTTCTCTACGCGGATAGCTGCTTCCTTATTCGTATATTTTAATATATACAAAGCCTTTTCAACGCCTTCGCCGCGGATCAGGTCAACCACCAGGCGCATTTTGCGCGGTGATGTCGGGCAGTTCTGTAATTTAGCAACAGAAGCGCCACCTACCAGGGCCTTCGCAGCCTCTTTTTGTTGCCTGATCAATACAGACTTCTTAATTTTTGTTGTTGCTTCCATTGCCTGTTATTTTTTCTTTTCTGCGTGACCACGGAATGTACGGGTTGGCGCAAACTCTCCCAGCTTATGACCAACCATGTTTTCTGTTACATACACAGGGATAAACTTGTTACCATTGTGCACCGCGAATGTATGACCAACAAAATCAGGAGAGATCATGGAACGACGCGACCATGTTTTTACAACTGATTTTTTACTCGAATCATTTAGCGTATCAACCTTTTTTACAAGGTTATGATCTATATACGGTCCTTTTCTAATTGAACGTGCCATTATTTCTTCCTTCTTTCAATGATGTAACGATCAGATGTTTTCTTTTTATCACGGGTTTTAAAGCCTTTAGCTAAAATACCTTTGCGTGAACGCGGATGGCCACCTGATGCCCTTCCTTCGCCACCACCCATAGGGTGATCTACCGGGTTCATGGCTACACCACGAACTCTTGGACGACGGCCCAGCCAGCGCTTGCGGCCAGCTTTACCTAATACCGCGTTGGCCCTTTCGCCGTTTGAAACCGTGCCGATAGTAGCCAGGCATGTCGCCAGGATCATACGGGTTTCGCCTGAAGGCAATTTGATAATAGCATATTTACCGTCACGTGCCGAAAGCTGTGCGTAAGTACCGGCGCTGCGCGCTATGGTACCGCCCTGGCCGGGGTTCAGTTCGATATTATGAATGATCGAACCCAGCGGGATATTCTTTAAAGGCATGGTGTTGCCAACTTCAGGAGTCGCGGTTTCGCCCGATAAAACGGTCTGGCCAACTTTCAATCCCTCAGGAGCTATCATGTACCTTTTCTCGCCATCAACAAAATGCAATAGTGCAATACGTGCCGAACGGTTTGGATCATACTCAATAGTTGCTACAGTTGCCGGTATATCAAACTTATTGCGTTTGAAATCGATCAACCGGTATGCTTGCTTATGACCACCGCCCAAATAGCGCATCGTCATTTTACCGCTATGGTTACGCCCGCCCGACCTTGTGTTAGATGATACGACCAACGACTTTTCAGGAACGTTAGTTGTAATATCCGAGGTACTGGTATCTACCCTGAAACGGGTACCCGGGGTAACTGGTTTAAATCTTTTAACTGCCATCTCTATTTTTATATGCTGTTATAAAAATCTATTGTCTCGCCGTCTTTCAACGTAATGATCGCTTTCTTATAAGTAGCGGCACGGCCCGAAACCATACCCGCCTTCGTATTGCGACTTTTCAGTTTACCAACGTATTTCATGGTGTTCACCGCGGTGATATTTACACCATACATTTTTTCTATCGCTTCCTTTATCTGTATTTTATTGGCCCTGTGGTCAACTTTAAAGGTGTAGCGGTTCAGTTTCTCAGTTAGCTGAGTTACTTTTTCAGTAAGTAAGGGTTTCTTTAAAATTTCCATAATTACTTAGCCAATGCTTCCTCCAAAGTTTTAACCGCGCCTGTGGTCAGTAAAAGTGTACCGGCATTCAACACTTCGTAAGTGTTCAATTGATCAACGGTGATCACTTTGCTTTTCTTCAGGTTACGGCTTGATAAATACACGTTCTCATTTGCAGCGCCTAACACTAATAATGTTTTCACATCGGTAAAATTCAGGTCTGCCACCATCTTAATGTAGGTTTTGGTTTTCACAGCATCAAAGCTGAAATCTTCCAATACTACGATGCTGTTATCTTTCGCCTTGTATGACAAAGCTGATTTGCGGGCCAGTGATTTAAGCTTCTTGTTTAATTTGAAGCTGTAATCGCGCGGCTGCGGACCGAAGATACGGCCACCACCATTAAACAATGGCGATTTTACGCTACCGGCACGGGCGCCGCCTGTGCCTTTTTGCTTATATAATTTGCGGGTCGAACCTGCAATTTCGTTACGCTGTTTTGATTTGTGCGTTCCCTGGCGCTGATTGGCAAGGTATTGCTTCACGTCAAGATAGATAGCGTGGTCGTTAGGTTCGATACCGTATATGGAATCAGAAAGCTGCACCTTGGCGCCTGTTTCTTTACCTGCTATATTTAATACTTTAACTTCCATCTTATTTATCCACTATTACGAATGAACCCTTAGCTCCCGGTACGGAACCCTTAACTACCAACAGGTTTTGCTCCGGATAAACCTTCAGAACTTCAAGGTTCTGAACCTTAACGCGAACGTTGCCCATTTGACCGGCCATGCGCATACCTTTAAATACGCGTGAAGGCCATGACGAGGCGCCTAATGAACCCGGCGCACGCAAACGGTTATGCTGACCGTGAGTGGCCATACCAACACCGCCAAAACCGTGACGCTTTACCACACCCTGGAAACCTTTACCCTTCGAGGTACCAACCACATCCACAAAATCTCCCGTAGCGAAAATCTCCACAGTGATCGTGTCACCCAGTGATTTTTCGTCTTCGAAAGTTTTGAATTCAACCAGCCTGCGCTTAGGAGTAGTGCCGGCTTTCTGGAAGTGGCCTTTTAACGGACCGGAGGTATTTTTTTCTTTTTTCTCGCCAAACGCCAGCTGAACTGCGGCGTAGCCATCTGCGTCAACAGACTTCACTTGCGTCACTACACAAGGACCAGCTTCGATCACGGTACAAGGAATGTTCTTCCCTGACTCGTCGAAAATACTGGTCATACCTACTTTTTTACCAATTATTCCTGACATTTTCTATTTTGTTTGTGTCCATCGAAGCAGTAGGGCCTCGCTCAAGACATATTAAATCCCCCCGAAAGGGACGGCAAAGATAGATATTTCAAATTAATTGTCAAATAGTTAATTAGTTATTTTTTTATAATTGTTTTGAAGGGGGTTTTGGGGGATTAAGGGATGGTGCCTTTTCCTTAAAACTCGGTCAGAGGCCTCCATTTAAGCATGGGTTTAAGTGGCCCTGCGGAAGACTTGAACCAGTTGCAGCGACTTAAGTCAATTGGGCTTTTAAATTATTCCAGCTTTTACTATAACCGTGGTAAATTCCATCTGCAACACTATTACCAGTCACATGATTAAATGTCACACTCATAGTCGGATTGTTATTAAGTATAAGATGTATTCTATTTAAATCATTCCAGTCCTCTATCGACGGGCCAGGTATAATCATTCCAACAATATCGTCGTATCCCGTTTCCTTATCAATTAAGTGGATGTTAACTAAAAAACATTTTATCTCTTGAGGCGCAATTATATGACAAAGACCTAAAGGAAATTTGGGGATTTGCCCGGATTTGGCAATTGCACCTAACATGAAAGTTGGGGTTTTCAACGGATACTCTATTTCATCATTTAAAATTTTTCTTATCCGGTCAGCTGAATAACTATAAACAAAATCGTAACCCCAATAATAAAAACAAAAAAGATAGGCCGTTTTTAACAAAGCCTTTAATACTTTATTTTCATCCGGCACTGGAATGGTAATTTCAGCAGTCCACGTCAAATCGGTCTTAGAGTTCTCTAACCATTTATCAAGCAATGGGGCATGTATTTTTTCGTTAGGTTTAAAACTGATTTCATATCTTCCGTTATTCCCTATACTTAAAACAGTTGGATAATTTCCCCTGACATCTTTAATTTGAGATTTAGCTTTCAATTTGGAAGAAGCTACTTTTTTATGGAAACTCATGCTTTGCATCTTTTCCTTAAGAGAGTTTTCGTAATTAGCTCCAGCTTCATTATTGCACTTTTTGCATACAAGAACTGTCGACTTTCCTCCAACTGCTTCAGGGGGAAAATGATCAAGCGTAAACTCCTCATTGGTGCTATAGGACGTTCCATCTTCAAGTAGAATTATTCCGTTTTTAATACATATAGGACAGACATATGCAAAATGATTAGGAATTTGATCTGATCCCGTAAAAAAAAGCGATAAATATTTGTCGTGAAAATTTGCTAAAGACGGCGAATATCTTAGTAATGGGGTTTTTAGAATTTCAAATTTTATGTCCACAATACCTTTATAAGTTAATGTGCAACTCGAATAATTTCAATTGTTTTCAGTTAGCCAATAATATAAATCCCCATACGGGATGTTTTTGAGTTGCTTTTCGGTTGGAGGTTTTAATCGTGAATTATGATAAATTGCCATTATATCCATTAAATCCTTATTGTAGGATTCCGCTGCCTCGTATCTTTCAAAATCTTGTTTTTTTCTATAGTCGGCTGCCCGGTTTAACATTTTATGAGCAAGAAACGATAGATAATAAGTGACTGAACGCATGAAAATTAATGAGGATAACGTACCTAAAAATGCCATTAGTACAATGACAACGATACCTGCCCACCACGAATATAAAAAGCCAGCGATCACACTTGATAATAGTAAAATCGTTGCGATAAATGGAATATTACTTAACCATCCATCCATTAATGCAGCTTGACCCATTTTCAAAAATTGCTTTGATGTATCACCGTCCTCAGCGTCAGTTGGTGCTAACATTTTTGAAACCCACATACTGGTATTCATGAGTCCATCGCTCGTAGGTTTAATTAATATGTATATAACGGCTAATCCGATTGAAAGGGCTAATAACATATAAATAAGTTTAAAGCGTTAATCCTCAATAATTAAACGACAAGTTAATGAATAAGAATAAAATATCATACCCGCCCGTTCAAGTACCGACACTTTAACACGAATAGTTGTCTGAACCAGTCCCGATAGCTATCGGGATCAGAATTAAAGAATTGGCAGAATTGTTGCTATTTAAGCCAGGCAGAGATTTATGACTTCTTTTGATAATAGAAAGGTCGGTTTTGCTTAAAGCTTGGGCTGCAAAATGAAATTCAGGAAAGTTAAAGCCATCCCGCTTTATATCGTTTTATTTTTTTCTTGTTCTTCAGCCAGCTTTCTAAAAAATTCTTTTGAAGCCGGAGTGCTAAGAATTTCCTTTGCGTGTTCAATAATTTGTTCTGTCGTCTTTGCTTCGGCTTCCCTTCGCTTCCTTTTCTGCTCAAGGAACTCCGCGCGGTGTTTTAATTTTTCGTCATCCTCTCGTGTCATGATTGAACGTGCTTAATTTACCTTTCGGGAAACCTGCTTTCTTAAAAAAAGCCTTTGCTCCTTCAGCTTTTTTAATAACAACAGGATCGCCAGCGTGGCTTTTAACGGTGTTACTGACAATGGCCCCGCCCAACGACGCTGGTTTGATCTCTGCTTCTCTTTTCATTGTTGACATAATCCTATCATTTATAATATCAAATATAGCTATTTTAATTTTTTTGAACGACAAATGCCTCATAGTTGGCATTCTTCTGAAAAAATTCCCACGCACCGTCCCGGTAACCCTGTACCGTATATACCGCGCAAATTTCATCGTAGATTTTAGAAATACTCATTTGATATAACCGGGTTCTGACTATGGTGCTACCGACGATATGGATCATCGGTCTACCATAATGATCACTAAAATCTCCAATTGTATGAGCAATTGTCGCAAGGATTGTATCACGGTCGTCGTTACTGCTTGTTACCTTGTCAAGCAGGGTGCCATTTTCCGGATCTTCGTCACCGAATGCCAAATTATAGACGAGTGGCTCATCGTTAATTTTTTGATAAACGACCAGTTTTTTTATCCGGCCTTTAGACCCTTCGCTATAAAATTCGTAATCCAGGTAATCGCGGCTGCTTAAATAAGGATAGTGTTCTAAATTCATCAGGCTTAGGTTTTGAAAGTATTACAAACACCAAACTTAATAAATTCATTAATTATTCCAGAGTTCGGAAAAAGGGATAGATTTGATTTTACTTTCTTTAATTAATAACGCATCCTTTAGGCCTCTTTTAAGTAGTTCAAGTTCTGCGGGGGTTAAATCTTCTTCATCAGCATTTACATGAACAACGTTCCCGCCTTTTGCCCGCACAATATTTGATATATCTTCTGTTTCCTTGTCAGGGATTTCAATAATTAAAGTAGTCATAATACAAATATAATTAATAAATTCTTTTGTATCGTCTGTATCTTTTTAGGATACTACCCGCCCGTTCAAGGTGTCCACACTTGAACGCAAATGATTGTCTGAATCAGTCCCGATAGCCATCGGGATTCAGAATTAAAGAATTATTAAAACAAAAGACTTCCGAAGTTTTAAAAACTTCGGAAGTCTGAAATCACTGTTTAAAGTTCCGCCAGCAATTGCTCAATTGTTTTAGCTTTCACTTTTCCTTCCTGGTGCAGCTTAACCCATTTGATAGATTCTTCAAAGTCTTTCAATATTCGTTTTTTCTTTCGGGTCAAATGCGCTTCTTTCTTTTTCATCCGGTCTTAATTAAGAAGCATGCCCCATAGGCTCAAGCGGAATCCGGCGGATACCATGTACACGCCCGCTATGCTTTACCTTCCATATATCATAGGCTTTTTGCATATCGAGCCAAAACTCAGCGCTCACACCAAAGGCATCCTCAAGGCGCACCGCCATCTCTGCCGATATCGCTGCCCCTTCATTCACAACTTCGGATAGTTGTTTGCGGCTTACCTGTAAGTTTTCCGCCGCCCTGGTAACAGACAGCTTTATCTCTTTCAAAATATCTTCCCTCAGTATCGCACCGGGATGAACCGGCGGCATCGTGCTTTCCATAATCATTCAAATATACATCGTAACCCAAAAGGTTACAACGTTTGGCATATTATTATGTCCCCGCAACATCTCTCATCGATTTAGATTTACCCATAAGATTTAACTTTAACTGCTTCGATATCAAACGTTTCTGCGGAACGTTAAAAATGGGTTGACTGATTTTCTACCAACCAGGCGTCCCTACAGGACGCTTTTTATATTCCTCGCTCTATAGGGGCGTTTGGTTGGTAGAAAAAATAAATATACGCAAGCGCGTTCCATCGGAACGACTAGTGAAATTCAGATTTTGTGGGTAAACCTAAATCGATGAGGGGTCCTGCGAAGCTCTAAAATATCTTTCAATTTCTTCCACAGCATTTTCAAGCCCCTTTTCATTTCTGATCTGCTCACCAACTTTTCTCACATTCCTTTTTACATCGCCTGACTGTACATATTTTAACGCAGCTAACAGCTTCCCGGAATTGAGTTTCTTTACCGGGATATGAACGCCCAATTGCATTCGCGTTATCATTTTACCCCAGGTGGGCTGGTCGGTGTAAAATGAGATAATGATCACCGGCAAATTGTTTCTCAGCATAGAAGCCAATGTGCCTGCCCCGCCATGAAATATCCCCGCTTTGCATTTTGGTAAGATCGCTCCGTGATTGACATATTTTGTTACGAAAAGATTTTCGTGTACCGGCAGCTTCTCAAACAGGCCCCAGCCGGTACAGAACAATATCCGCTCGTTGGTCTTTGACAGGATGTCCTTTAGTATGGATACAAACTTCTCTGTATTGCCGACGCCATTGCTTCCAAAGCCCATGTAAATCGGTTTTTCGCCCGCTGCTAACCAATCGTTTAATGCTGCTGGGATCTTGTCCAGGGGATGACTTTCTCTATATTGATTGGGAATCGTTAAAAAGCCGGTTATTTTATGGTTTTCACCCCAGTCTTTGGGTTGCGGGATCAGTGCCGGGCTTAAGCAAATTAAATCCAGCAGCTTTTGTTTATCTAAGTGCCTGATAAAACTTTTTAAAACAGGCAGCCCTAATTCTGCCCTGAATTCGTTGGTTTCCTCTTTTACAAATTTCCAGTAAAACGCGTAGGCTAATTTATACGTCAGCTTATTATACCAGGGAAAATTAAGGAAATCAAAATCGGCTAATGGAAATTCGGCTGTCGTAACAACCGGCGGCATGAAATAGGTAAGGGCGATTTTTTTGTTTTGTTTTTCTGCAATAGCGCTTGTAATTGGAAGCGTCGCCGTGTTTGCGATGATAAAATCCACCTTGTCAAACCCTTCCAGGTAACTTTTGCGCAGTGGAATTTTTGCTTCACGAAGTACTTTAAAAAAATACTTCATCAGTTTAATCGTGTTTTCGCTTCGTAGCATACTTTGCGCTTCCGGCGAATTCATCCCCTCCTCCGCATTCCCGTAAAGCGGGTGAAAGGCAATGCCAAAACCTTCGACAAATCCGGCAAAATTTTCGGGGGCTGCTATGGTTACGTGGTGCCCTTTTGCCATTAGCCCCAATGCCAGGGCGATATATGGCTGCACATCGCCCCGCGTTCCGTAAGTGAAAATTCCTATATTCAAATGGCGTTATCTTAGCCGTAGGCGGTATTCACGCCGCGCCGCTAAAATAGAAAAAGAAATCCGTCAAAGCCTGTTAACTTGAAAATCAGCAATACACCACTGCCGCCTTCTATTTAATAATAGTGAACAAGCGCGATGTGGCGAAAATTTTCGAGTAGTCCATCGTCTACAAACTCTACATCCCCGCCATACCTCAATACTTTTTCTATGGTATCGTCAACGAGATCCTGCATATACGAAACCTTTTCATCGGCAGGTCCGCTCAAGTCTACCGCAAACTCTTCGGAAAAATGATAATTTATTTCTGCCACCAACAGGCTTCCTTTTCGTTCAGCAGCATTTTTCCACACATCGGTAATACCATACGATAATCTTTTTTCCCCTGCGGCATCCTGTAACTTGTCCATCAATTCTTTTTGCCGTGATCGTCTCAGCTGACCGAGGTTATCCGCTGTAAGTTTTAATAAATGATTGATATCCGCCTCATCATAATTGCCCGGAATACAGGCTATGACTGACGCTGTATGTTTGCTCAGTTTTTTAAAAGTGCCCAATATTTTTTCGGCCCCTAATACAATTACCGGCAGCGGGTTTTCGTGCAGTACCCGGCCCAATTCGTTATCGATGTGCCGAAGAAATTTTTCGGTTATCGCCTGTTTACGGTCCGTCATGTCGGAGAAGTTCGCTACCCGTTCAGGCGCATCATTGATATACGGGAAAAACGATTCAGGAATATCAAGATGGACGGGGCTTAGATTATACTGGTCGCCCTTAAATACGCGGCAGAATTTGGCGCTTATAACCGCTAACAACAATGGGATGGGTTGCTTGGCATCGAAAATAATATCCCTGAGTTCAAAAAACTCATTGACAACCACTTTTTCTTCTACCGGTACATTGACGAAGAATACCTTTTCAAATAACGGCGAAATATAAATGATCAATCCCTTTTTCTTTGGCGGGATAACCAGGTTATCGATAATACCCTGGAGTTTTTCCATCACCACCTGGAACAGTTCGCCGGGGTAATCATCCGCCAACAGGATGCGCGCCTTATCGGCAGCGATCTTGAGGGCATGCGCCGTTTCTGTTTTTATACTGATCTCCGGCTGGAGAGGCAGGATAATAGAAAGGGCCGGCGCTGAACGTTCGGCATTCAGTACCTCTTGTATTTCATTATCAATTAAAGTTTTCATATTATATGTATTTTCCCTGTCATCATATTATTATTAACCACTATATATCCCTTACCTGTTGTGTGCGATAAACACAGGCTCGCCTAATTCCCTGATCAAATGATCGGCCATACTTACTTTAAATAACCTCGAAACCGCGCCTCTTCCATACGCGCCCAGAACAATCAGGATGTTCTGGGATACATGCCGCAGATAATTTTCAATTTCGTGCACCGGGTCACCTTGTAACAGGGTATAGGTAACATCATGGTAATGGCAGGATATGAATTCTTTGATCAGCATTTCATCCGGAAATTTACCACCGCCCTCCGGATCCGTCACTACGATCAGCTCGGTTTCCAGGTTCCGCATCCATGGCATCATGCAACTGAACATTTTTATCGCAAACACCGAGGAGGGCTTGCCGTCGAACAGCAAAATGACCTTTTCAATTTCTTTATACTTGCGGGGCACCACCAACGCGGGACATTTGATATCGGCCAATACTTCTGTAACGAAGGTTGCGGGCTGCCCTTCCGTAAATCTAGATAAGGTCTCGTCGGCTGCTATCACCAGCAGGTCGCTATAAATACTTTCCTTAATCAATTCGTCGATAGCAAAAGTTTTATCATGGTGAACCAGGTGTTTGACATGCGCTACATCGCAATTGGCCTCAAAGCAGGCCGCCGACTGAAGACGCAAATTCTTATCTTTTTGATCCAGTTTCCTCAGGTTATCTGATGAAGCTTCGCGTTTTCTTGCCAGATCAGGAATGCTGTAGCTATGATACAGGATATCGTCCAGGAAAACGCCGGATAAAAGAGACTTGCTTTCCGCCGCCATTTTAATGGCATACCGCATGGTTCCATCCGAGAATTTGAGTCCGTCAAAAGCAGCGCTTATCTTTTTCATTATGAATGATGACAATTGGTTAGCCCTATAAAACTCGTCTTTAAATCCTGCTGCAGGAATGATCGCAATCAGCAAAAGAATTGATTGATGTCACATCAGCCCGTATTAAAAACTGTAGTTTTTTTGGAGGCTTTGTTCAATTAAGCAAAAGAAAAAGCCGCCCTGGAATAAGGCAGCTTTAATTTAACCTATCGCCAATCCCCTAATAAACGTATTCGGGTTCTTCCACCACCAGTTTGCTTTCAACATGCACCACCCCTGGCGCTGCCCAGACTGCATTTTCTGCGTCTTCCTTTTCGGTAAATGAGCGCACTTTACCATGAAGGAAAACTTTATTGCCAAGTACGTCGACTGTTATTTTGGCCGAATCAATTGACGCATGCCGTTGAAAAGCCGACTGGATTTTTTTCTCGATATCAACTGGTGATATCCGCGGCTTTAAAGTGATAAGATTGACCACTGAGCTGACCCCTGCCAAATACTGGATAGTTGTTTTGGCTGCTACCCGTTGATAATCCCATTCTACTTCCCCTTCCAGGGTTACCACACCTTTCTCTACTTTTATCCTGATCTTATCCTCCTGTATAGCAGTATGCCATTTTAAGGCATCAAGTACCGCGGCAGCGATTTCGGCATCTGTTTTTCTGTAAGATGGCGATATACCCACCTGGATATCCTCCGCAACCGCCGTCACCCCGGAAACGCGCTTAACGGCTTTTTCCGCGTATATCTTTTTGGAATAGGAATCAACAATTCCTGTAAGGGTAACTATGCCGTTTTTTACGGCCACCCCTATTTCAGATGAGTTCAGAAATGGCTCCCATTTCAACTCGTCCATTACGTCCTTTTGAATTTGAATGTCGGTCTTCATAGCTTTATTTTTAATGGTTAAAGAATTGGTTAATATTCAACCTCACAAAGGAACTGCATTCTTTCAGGTGCAGGAATGATGGCCGTCATTATCCGTAGAATTATTATCATTTCTTTACGCGGGGAGGACGCCAACTGCCATTAACTCGCAATTCTCTGTTTTCTTAGTTTATCCAGGTAAAATATTACTTCGTCATCACTAACTTCACTGAAGTTCTTGTAAAAAGCGCCAACACCATAAAACTCCCCAGGGATTAAGACAGCTATAACCTCATCTGCTTCCGACGCTAACTTTTTTACCGATTCCTTCGCCGCCACCGGCACCGCCACAACTATTTTAGCAGGTTTTTCATTGCGCAATAATTTTATTGTTGCAAGCAGGGTATTGCCGGTTGCCACACCATCGTCAATTACGATCACAGTTTTCCCTTCAAGGCTTTCCGGTTTTTTGTCACCCATAAATTTTTGGTACATTTCTTTTAGCCGGGCGCGAATACCTTTCAATTCCCGCTCGATGTATTCGGGCGTTACATCGCGATGCGGGACCACAAAATAATCTGAAAGGCTTGCTGCCCCAATCGCGTATTCCTTATGCCCGGGGTGACCTATCTTTTTGGTCAGCACCACATCGAGCGGAAACCCTAATTCCATTGCGACCGGGTACGCTACAGGTACACCACCCCGCGGCACCGCCAGTATCACCCCGGGGACATTCTGAAATTTTTTGAGCTTTGCTGCCAGCAACTGGCCTGCTGCTATTCTGTCGTGAAACATGGCATTTAGATTATCAGTTTAACTTAAACAAGTGATTATACCGTAATTGCCGGTATATGATCCTTAAACCATTCAGCGGCCAATTGTCCAACTTTTTCCAGTTTTCCCGGCTCTTCAAACAAATGGCTTGCGCCTTCAACAATTTCCAGGTGTTTTTCGCACTGTAGTTCATCATAAGCTTCCCGGTTCAATTCCAGTACTTGCGGATCTAAACTTCCGACAATTAACAGTGTCGGTGCTTCTACTGCAGGCAGATCTTCCATCGCGAGGTCGGACCGGCCACCACGGGACACTACTGCAAATATTTCCTTCAGCTTTGCGGCGGCCTTCAACGCTGACGCCGCACCGGTGCTGGCGCCAAAATAACCTAAACTAAGGTCCCTGGCAGCAGGGGCCCGTTTCAGCCATAGCGTGGCTGCTTCCAGCCGCTCCTTAAGCAGGTCGATCGCAAACCGGTTATAATAATTTTGATCCTCTTCCGGGGTCAGTAAGTCGAACAGCAACGTGCCGAAGCCATGTTCTTGCAGGTATGCGGCTACTTGCTGGTTTCGTTTGCTGAAGCGGCTGCTGCCACTACCGTGGGAAAAGATAATGACAGCTCTGGCATTTTTGGGGATAAACAATTCACCCTTTAACTTTACTCCATCAACGGGTATACTTACTTCATTGTGATATGACGCGTCCATGGTCTGTATTTTATCAGGGCAATACAATGGTTGCTTTAGCCTGGTTATTTATTTCGTATTCAGCCAGTTGCGATAAACGATCGTCGATATGCTTTTCATCAATTTCCAGTTCATGAAATATTATCGCCATTTTTCCCATATCCAGCGTATTGGCGAATGTTGCGGCTGTGCCATAGGCGCTTATTTTAAAGTGATTGATAGATTGTATACAAGCTAACAGGCAAGCATCACTTACTTTAGGATTAGCACAATTAGACAATTTTTCATTTGTCTCTTCAATAAAAGCTTGCATAACGCGATTACTGAAGCTAATGGCCGCTATTTTTTCTTCTTCAAAAAAAGTCTCCAATTTTTTTACATGCTGTCCTACAAAATCAAGATACTTCAGCAATACATTTTTTAGCTGGAGCGAACCTGCTTTATTGATCCAGTCAGCCAAACTGTTTTTTAACTCTATTTCAGCGCTGGTGAATTTTCTCGCGTCATCGTCAAGCAAATCGCGCAAAACATTTATAGTTGAGATAGCTTCCATAATAATAGTTATTTGATACTACGAATGTACTTTACGTAAAGCCCATTATTAATGATGATAATCAGTCTTTTAGATGATAATCGTCATTTAAAAAAGGGTTAGAATTACTTTGCTTTACGTATTAAAAACGAACCGCTTAACGAGGGTGATCAGGGCTGTCAAAAGAATTGATCCCCTTAAATATTCTTCAGCAACATTACAATCATGCAACGCCATTTTACACGGGAAGACTTAATAGATGAAACCGAAATAGTGGGTGCTATTAAGCAAAATTCATATCCGTTAAATCAAGTAGCTGATCTGCAGCCCCTGTTTGACCGTATCGGCAATGCTAAAATAGTTATGCTTGGAGAGGCCAGCCATGGTACACATGAATATTATACGTGGAGGACTCAAATATCAAAAAAACTAATCGAAGAAAAGGGGTTCAACTTTATCGCCGTTGAAGGTGACTGGCCGGATTGTTATCGTCTAAACCGGTTTATTAAAGGTTATGATGCCGGGGCTAAAAGTGCGTTGAAGGTGCTTCATGAGTTTAACCGATGGCCAACCTGGATGTGGGCCAATTGGGAAATCGTGGCATTGGCCGACTGGCTGCAAAAGCACAATGAAGGATTACCGGCCAATAAAAAGGCTGGTTTTTATGGCTTGGACGTATATAGTCTTTGGGAAAGTCTCGACAGTATAATGCAATACCTGCAAAAGACTGATCCGGCAGCGTTAAAAATAGCAGAGTATGCATTTCGCTGTTTTGAACCTTACCGTAAGGACGAAGGTCGCTCTTATGCACATGCGAGTATGTTCGTTCCGCAATTGTGCCAAACGGAAGTAGTAAACCTGCTTAAAGAAATACAACGAAAACTGCCCCAATACAATACCGATCATGAGAATGTATTTAGCGCCGAACAGAACGCGATAATTACCGTCAACGCAGAAAGATATTATCGGGCGATGGTTAAGGGTGGTCCTGAGAGTTGGAACCTTCGGGACAAGTATATGGAAAGTACACTAGATCGTTTGATTTCCTTTCACGGCAAAGGTGCAAAAGCGATCGTTTGGGCACATAATACGCATGTTGGAGATGCCAGGGCCACAGACATGGCAGGTGACGGCATGTATAACATCGGCGAACTGGCCAGGAAGCAAAATTCAGAAAAGGACGTTTTCCTCGTGGGTTTTGGTTCATACAAAGGCTCCGTTATAGCAGGCAGGTCCTGGGGAGCACCAATGCAGGTGATGCCTGTTCCGGAAGCCCGGGACGGAAGCTGGGAATATTTATTGCACCGTTCCGGGGCAGTTAACAGGCTTTTGATAATGGATGATTTCAAAGATATTCTTGAACGTGAACATATTGGTCACCGGGCAATAGGCGTCGTTTACGATCCCGAAAGAGAGCACAGGAGCAATTATGTACCATCTGTATTGCCGCAGCGATACGATGCATTTATATACATTGATGAAACTCAGGCGGTACATCCGATCCACATACATCCTGATGGACAACAAATACCCGAGACCTATCCATTTGGTGTCTGATCGGAAATTAAATGAAACCATGAAATAAGCCATGACCAAGAAAAAACCACCTGAAAGACCAATTGAGACTCCAGCGCCGGAAATACAACCAGAGATTGAAATGCCGGTCGATCCCGAGAATCCCCTGACACCTCAGGAGGATCCGGATATTATTCCGTTTGAGGACCCCTATGAAACGCCTCCATACGAAGTTCCGCCGCCGGCTGAGGGGCCTTGAATAAGGAAAAAATAACGGGATAATAAATATTAAAAAAACGAGAGATGGAAACAGAAGTAATCAGTGACGATGTAAAATGTTCTGAAACATTGACGACAATCTACGAAAGAAGGGCCGTTAGGCGATATAAAGATGCGCCGGTTGATCACGAGCTTATTAAAAATATTCTCGATGCCGGCCGTATGGCGCCTTCGGCTGTTAACAAACAGCCGTGGAAATTTTACATATTGACCAATAAAGAAACCATAAAAGCCTTCGCAAAGGAAATAGCGAAAGTAACCGCAAGGATATTTATAAAAGACCATCCTGGCGACGTATTGAAGACAGCTGTCAGCTTTTTGCACATGCTAAAGGTTGGTGACCTTTTCAAAAGACAGGATCCCATATTTCATGGTGCCCCGGTAGTGATATTTATTACCGCGTCCAGGGAAAATGAATGGGCCCCGCTTGATATCGGCATGTGCGCCGAGAACATGATGCTGGCAGCAAATGCGCTTGGTTTAGATAGTTGCCCCATCGGGTTGGCCAAATATGTCGAACAAACAAAGATATTCTCCCGCTTGCAGGTGCCGCTGTCCGAACAGGTGCATTTGGCTATTATATTAGGTTACGGAGATGAAACGCCCGACATACATAAAAGGATCAGGGAAAACGCGTTTTTTATAGAGTAGCTGGATATCGGTTGTTGATACGATCAATTTGCGGCTCGTGAATACTTTTTCAGGAAAATAATTTCCGTTAACCCTGAAGGGAGAAACTATAAGGATTGTTTACGATGACAGGAATAAATCTTTGGCTTGATTCCTACGACGATATTTATTCAGATTTTGACAGCCGTCATTACCTGACCAGGAGAATATCGGAGGATTTTTTGGCTGAACTTCAAACTGAGATCAAAAATTCGCCGGTCACCCGGAATATGATCCTATTGCTGCCTGCGGGAGAAAGGAATGAAGGAACAGAAAAAGTTATCGGCTCCAGCCTACATAAGTTTTTCATAGGTCAGGCCAAACTACATCGCAACCAGTGCCGGCGAAAATTACATAAAGGACTTCTTTTTTTGACGTTTGGCGTAATCGTCATGCTACTGAATTCCTGGATCATTTACCGCTCAAGCGAATCATTCCTTATCATTTGCCTTAAGGTATTGCTGGAGCCGGCCGGGTGGTTTTTGCTATGGGCAGGGTTGGATTTTTTACTCTACGATTTTTCGGGATTTAAAAAAACAGAGAATTTTTATAGGGCGTTAAGCGAGATGCGCATCTACTTTCAGACTTCGAAAGAAAGTATCTCCTCTGCCCCCAAAAAAATTGCAGGCAAGTTATAACTCCGGGACACGGTAAACAACTGAATTTACATTTATGCCTGCGCCAACTGAAGCAAAAACCAGGTAATTTCCAGCGTTAAATCTGTACCCCTGTATTTCTTTTTTGCTAATAAGGTTATATAAAGTGGGCAGGGTAGCAACAGAACTGTTGCCCAGCCAGGAGACGGTGAGCGGCATGATGTTTTGGGGAACTTCCCGAACATCGAAAGCTTCAAATAGACGTTTCAGGATAGCCTCATCCATTTTCTTATTCGCCTGGTGGATCAGCAGCATATCCATATTTTCAATCGGCAGGGCTGCTTTGTCCATACTTTCTTTGATCACGACGGGTACTACTTTGAGTGCCTGTTCGTAAAGAGTCCTGCCCTTCATTTTCAGGAATAACCGGTCAGGTGAAATGTATTCAGGGTTATTGGACCTGCTCATCCTTAGGACATAAGCCTGCTCGGCATAAGTGCGGCTGCAGTGCGAGAGTATCCCGACGGGCGTTGCGCTTTGACGCGCTTCAAGTATAATAGCACCGGCGCCGTCCGCGTAGATCATGGTATCCCGGTCGTGCGGGTCGGCAATACGGGAAAGAGTGTCAGCGCCTACGACCAATACTTTTTTTGCCTGGCCGGATCGAATGTATATATCCGCCTGGATAACGCCCTGCAGCCAGCCCGCGCAACCGTATGGCAGGTCATAACACACGGTTTTGGAATTAATGATGCCAAGGTGATGTTTAACGCGCGAGGCCAGGGCGGGAACAAATTCACTTCTTGGATTATCTTCCCGAATATCACCGAAATTATGCGCTACAATGATCACATCTAAAGTTTCCGGATTTACGCCTGCATCTTCTATGGCTGCCTCAGCCGCGAAAAAGGCGATATCCGAGGCGACAAGGCTACCGGCGATGTAACGCCTTTCGAAAATACCGGTGATCTGGCCGAACTTCCGTATGATCTCCTCATTCGGCTGTTCGAGTTTTTGGCAGCCTTCGTCATAAAAAGTATGGTCCATAAAATCTTCATTGCGGACAACGCGGGTGGGCAGATAACTGCCGCTGCCGGCAATGACACTGTAAAGCTGGGTTTGGTTTTCAGGGATCGGCATAAAATTTTTACTCAGGTTGTGCTAATGGGTTGTCCCAATTCCTTCAGCCGGGCGATGTGAGAGGCCAGGGCGGTGGAAAAGGAAGGCTTTAAATTATAAAATAAACCAAACTCTTTTGCTGTTTTTTCTACGATTGGTGCAATGCGTCGATAATGTACGTGGCAGATATTTGGAAACAAGTGGTGTTCGATCTGGAAATTCAGGCCCCCCACATACCAATTCAGGAATCCGTTGCTCCGGGCAAAGTCCGACGTGGTCAATACTTCGTTCACCGCCCATTCGGTATGAATGATACCATCCTTATCGGGCTCGAATTGCTGCGCGCCTTCCACCACGTGAGCCATCTGGAAAACAGTGCTTAAAATACATCCCGCAGTCCAGTGCATGACCAGGAAGCCAATGATTACCTGCCACCAGGTGAAAGCAGTAAATAGTATGGGTACACCAAGCAGTGCAAATAAGTAAGCCAGTTTGATAACTACCATTTTGGCATATTCCACAGTGGGATTAATATGGAATTTCCGGGTCACGCCATCACGGTTGTATTTAGCCAATTGCGTGAAATCCCGCGTTAACTTTGACAGGGTCAGCAGCCCGTAAAAGAAAAAAGCATCAATATACTGGTAACGATGAATTTTTTTTGAAGGCGCGAACTGCGACAAACGGATGAAGCCGCTGACAGCGATATCTTCATCATAACCCTCGATATTGGTATAAGCATGATGCATGACGTTATGCTGGATCTTCCAATTAAATACGTTACTACCCAATAGATACATCGTGGCGCCCATCAGGGTATTGACCCATTCTTTGTCCGAATAAGAGCCGTGCACGGCATCGTGCATGACGCACATGCCAATACCCGCCATGCCTATACCCATCACGATCACCATTAACAGGCCGGTCCAGGCGCTCATTGGTATGGTTAGCACTAACACAAATGGGGTGATATAAAGTAACAGCATAGCCGCGGTTTGGGTATAGAGGGTCAAATTTCCTTTGGTCGAGATCCCTCTGACTTTGAAATACTCATTTACCTGTTGCCTTACTGTGCTGGCAAACTGCTTTTGCCAGGGATCGCCGCTCGAAAATTTAATTGTTTCCATGTTTTTAGTAGCCAATCAGTATTAGGTTACACTACAAAATTATTTTCCGGAGAAGAAATAAATAATGACGGAAATCACCCGGGATTTTGAGATTAATCAGTCACTGATGAACAGTACGAATTGGCGTTTTTAGTCCATTTTGGTCATACGTCATAAAAAACCCGTACAGTAATAATCATAAAAAATGAAATACTTTGCCTCTTGTTAGCGTAGTCATCAGCTAAAGTGCTCAAGATCAATAATACTTATGCCCGTTATCATTCAATAGCACAGGCTTGCCGGTTAATTTTGAGTTATGGGTAAAAGGAGCAAAATACATTCTGCTTCAAGCAGCCGGCGGGCGTTGGAAACGGAATTCTCACTGTCGGAAAAGGATGAACGGGGCTATTGAACGGACTGTACATGAAAACCGCAAAGCGAGCCGCTTATATTATGGAACTCATCCGTAGGTGGAAGCGCTTCGCATTGCCCGCAAATATTTATTTAACTGACACAATGCCTATGAAAAAGAAAACACTTATCGCATTAGGGGCTTCCGCCGGCGGCACCGCCGCGCTTTTTGATTTTTTTGACAATACGTTGCCGGATGCGGTATCTTATGTGATAACGACTCATCTCTACCCGCATGTAAAAAGCCTTCTGACTTCTATGATCCGGAAACATGCAGCGATCGAGGTTTGTGAAGTGGAAGAAGATACGGAGATATTGCCGGATAAAGTTTATGTCATGCCGGAGAATAAAGTAATGGCGATAGATGGTGAAAGGCTGGTATTGAAGCCAAGGGACCTGAGCATCAAAGTCAACCGGGCTATTGATATCTTTTTCAAGTCGTTGGCAGACAATCGCAGCTTTAATATCATTGCTGTTGTTTTGTCCGGGTTGGGAAAAGATGGAACTATAGGTATAGAAGCTATTTCGAAAAACGGCGGGGTCGTCATCGCGCAGGAACCTTCAAGCGCGCGAGAGGAAAGCATGCCGGAAGGGGTGATCGACTCTGGGTACGCAGATTTTATCTTAAATCCCAAAAAAATGCCTGAACAAATAATTAAAAGTGTTAAAGCGTTTAACAGTAAATAATGGCTAAAAACCAATCACTTGTTGTGTTATAAAAAACTTAAATTAAATAAATATCATGCACGGATTCAAAACTAATATAGAAAAGGAAACTTTGGAAAATAGCAATTTTCGTAAAGTTTTATATACCGCGAAATATAGCCAGATCGTATTAATGAGCCTTTTGCCAAAAGAAGAAATTGGCATGGAAACTCATGAAAAAAATGATCAATTCTTTCGATTTGAAAGTGGAAGCGGTAAATGCATTATTGATGGCAATGAATATGAGGTTAAGGATGGGGATGCGGTTATCGTTCCTGCAGGCGCAAAACATAATGTCATAAATACATCCGACAAAGAAGACTTAAAGCTATATACCATTTATTCACCCCCTAATCATGAAGATGGGATAATACGCAAAACGAAAAACGAAGCAGAAACCATTGATGAAAACTTTGATGGTAGAACAACTGAATAGCCGAGTGAAAAAGTCCTATTAATTAGGTGTTCGGTATAAAATAATGACGGAAATCATCCGGAATTTTGAGATTAATAAATCCCTTAACGAACAGCACGAATTGGTGTTTATCAGACCATTTTTTGCTTTTTGTTTATACACATTCAGGTAGTGATAGCAGCACGTCCGTTTGGGTTTCGTCAGTCACTGTTCTAACATACTTTTTGCCGCCTGCATCAGTTGCCGGTTTTAGAAAAGTTTTATTTCCGTCCTCATCAACGATATAGGCGACACCCTTCGCCTCCTTTATCCAGTCATACAATTTCTCCCGGTCGGTAGTGCCGATTATCCTTGCAGGCTCACCGACCCACTCCAGGTAATCAATAGCCAAATAAGGGTTTTCATATTCGCCCTCATCTCTTTTGACTGACAAAATGCGTATTTTCATTGTGGTTTTCTTAATAGGGGAAAACTAGTAAAGGCACTGTTATCTGTTCCGGAAGCGTATCTGTAATATTTCTGCCCATGATCTCCTCAAAATGAAATTGCCGGTTAACCAGCACCAAAATATCATTGTGCAAGCCGTTTATCAGCACATCAACTACCTTTCCAACATCTTTTTCCCGGATATTATTGATAAAAAGCTGTTCGTAATTAATGCGGTTGCAAACAGCTCCTTCAAACAAACTTAATGCATATTCTTCAGCCATATCAGGCAACCCTTTAGCGGTGAGGTTGGCAATGGAAACATCTGCTTGCCATGGTCTTGCCAGGTCCGCAAGGTAACGTACGATCTGCGTGTGGCAATACCGCAGATCTGCAATATACACCATTCGTTCAATAGCTTTTACCGGCCAGCTTTCCGGTACCATTAACAACGGGCAAAGCACTTTACCAAGTACAGAATGAGCATTTAAATTTCGGTCCGACACAAACGGATGTGAAATATCAGCCGCGCCTTTAACCATCATCCATATTTGTTTCTTATTGATCAGTTCAGCTACCTGGCATTCGTCCATAGCTGAAATATCCAATTCTTCAACCTCGGGGTTGAAGTCAGCGTGGCCTCCCAGTTCATTCTTAAAGCCCGGGGGCCGCACTCCTTCAGTAATGTTTATGGCACCATGGCTGGCCCCAACCTTTACCGGAATTTGCTTACTTAGACCGACGGTGTGAGCAATCAAAATATTGGCTTGTATTTTTTGCGCTATAGCCAGCGCAAACGTTATAGCGTGGTGAGCTTTTAGTGAGTTGTCATTAATAACAAGAATGGTTTTCATGCGGCGTCAATTAAAGAGTGAATGTTTTGTAAACTTTGGAAAAACTTAGCCGGAAACATATGCGCATGCGCACATACTTTATTGATTTAAATCATATAGACGCAGGACTGCAATCAATAGAAATTTAGCTCATGGACGCCTTGTATGTTAACCTTTTAGGAGGGCAATTAACCGCTGGGGAGGATATAGCTGTTGAAATATTTCCTATATCCCTGATTAACTCCAAACTTTTTTCGATGCAGTCCAGCAATTCTGCTTCTGTAAACGGCTTGACAATGTAATTGGTAGCACCCAGCTCTCTCGCTTTTTGCTTATCGGCATTTTCAGACTTGGCCGTTGCAAATATAAACGGTATGCCGCTGGTCTTCGGGTTTTTCGCCAGTGCCGAAAACACCTCGTAACCATCGAGGCCGGGCATCAAAATATCGCAAACGATCAGATCGGGCAAAAGCTTTGCTGCGATATTCAACCCCTGCAACCCATTATTAGCCGTTATTACCTTATAGCCGTCAAAGGCTAAAAGCTCAGCCAGGTTCTCCCGCAGATCGGTACTATCCTCGATCAATAATATAAGCTTCTCCATAGTTTCTGGGGTTGATTATAGGTTAAAACGTGTATAAAGTTATCGGATAAACCCGGTGACCGTCTACCTGTTGGCGGTCAATTTCGCCCTATGAAGGACTTTTGCAATAGGAATTTTCACTTTTGGCGGCAAGCAATTTTTTACATATGCCAACAACTTCCGCAAAATGAACGGCATTATCTTCAGCGAATGGATGTGTTGTGCGTGATGTCCTGGAAAATACCCGATATCATTTCGCATTTACCATTGGCAAAATCGGGGTAGCCAATAACCCTGACCTTTTTTTCTTTTCCTTTTGCCGTTACCATATCGACCTCGATATCAAACGACGCGCCTTTGTCCTGCGCCTCCTTAAGTACTTTTTTTGCAAGATCGCGGCTGGAGCCTTCTTTGTAAAATTCAATTGCTGTGCTCAACACCGGATCGAAATCATCAGGCACCTCCAGTATCTCTTTCAATATTTTGCTCCAGAAACCGGTGTTTGTCCGAAAGTTACGTTGCCACGCGCCTACCCTGGTAATTTCGTTGGCTTTTTCCAGGATCAACGCCAATCTTTTATTTTCCTCTTCCAGGCGCTTCGAGGGTGTAAGGTCTTCGGTCATCATGATCAGGCCGCCTATTTCTTGTTCAATCGTATACCATGGGCGGATGTCCCAGCGCATCCATGCGAAAGCGCCGTTCATTCTTTCAATAAGCGCCCCGTCATTTTTATCAATGTGCCCCTTCAAACAGCCCTCAAGCACATCGCCAAATTTTTCTTTGACGCCCGGGGAAAGGTCGTACAGGGTTTTGCCAATAAATTGCTTATCGCCCATACGATAATCATCCACCCACATCTTAGAAGCGGCCATGTAGTTCAAATGGGTGTCAAACATGGCTATCTGGAAGGGCACCTGTTCCACGAAAGTTTTATACCGCTCTTCACTTTCCTTTTTTATTTTGCCGACCGCCTGCTTAACCGATAATTCTGTCAAATACTTCTTATAACATGTTGAGAAGTTGGATGGGTTGGAGAAATTGAGCATCAGCGCCATCTGGCTTTTATTGCATTTCTTTTCCGAAATATATTGATGCGCCAATTCCATTTGCAGGTCGCGGTAATAGCAGAAAATTGTGGTCTTATACCTTTCCTTGAAATCCCTTTTTAGCTTCGATTCGGAAATGTAATGTTTTTTTGCAAGGTATTCGATGCCCGGGAATTCGGTTAATACCGATTGTCTTAAAGTACGTTCTACCGCTGTTAGTGTACCCTCCAGCGACGAAGTGTAACGGCCAATTGAATCGGCGATGCTTTTAGCCGATGGGTCCAAAGGACTTACATCCGCCACATGGACATAAAAACCTTCAACCTTTCCATTAACAAAATCGGGCATATAGGTCGCTCTCGCATTTTTGGTTTCGCCCGACGGTGTGGAAATAGATCTTTCAAAGACTTGTTCCCGTCCGCTGAGGACAGCATTAATGTAAACAAGGTTTTTCTGAAACAGCGGCCCTAAAAGCTGGCTGATATGCATTTTGTTGATCATCTGTTCAGGATCAATGCCAAACCATTCGATGTAGGCTTTATTGGCAAACCTGCAAATGAGATTTTTATCCCAATAGGCCAGCATAGCGTTGGTATGCTCCGTTACCTCCAATCCTAATTCATCAATGCTGTCTTTGTAATGTTTATGCATTTCTGCGCTTATTTAAAAATGTTGATGGTGGAAGGACATTTCAAAGCGTGTTTCCTGCATAGGTTTGCTTTCAAAAACTATCGTTCCGTTCATCAGGTTCACGTACCGCTGAACAATATTTAAACCTAATCCCGTGCCGGGTATCTTACCGGTATGATTTATCCTGTAGAAAGGTGAGAAGAGTTCCTTCTGATCCTCTTTGGCTATGCCAATACCGTTGTCTTTCACAACGACAGAAACGCGGTTATCGGAAATATCCGTGGTAAGCTCAATTATTGCACCGTCGCCCGCGTACTTAGTGGCATTTGAAACCAGGTTTACGATGGCGTTTCTCAGCAGGTTTTCATCAAGCGTCACCACGCTTCCTGTTCCTTTGTGCTCATAATATAATTGCTGGCCGGGCGCAAGGGTCGGGCTCATTTCCTCCGCAATGTCTTCGCATAGCTTAACAAGATCAAATGATTCTAACCGGGGCTGGATCTTTCCCGCGTTCAATTTCTCAAGCGAAAGAAAATCGTTCAATATGACCTTTAGGTTATTAACCGCAGTTTTTATTTTGTTCGAATGCTTCAATATGCTGTTGTCGTGGTGCAATTCCCCATATTTGTCGACGAGCGCGGTAGACAACAATATCGTACTTAAGGGGGTCCTGAATTCGTGAGATGCCAGTGAAACGAAATTGCTTTTCAGGCGATTCATCTCGCTCTCCTTCTGGTAGGCGACAATCCTGAATTTCATCTCCCTTAGGGTAAAATAAATTAAAAACGATACAATAATCATGATCATCAATGTTCCGGCAATGATGGTATAGTTTGTTTTTTGTCTTAGAGCCCTGTTACTGTCTTCGCGCTGAACAAGTAATTGGTTTTCGGCTACTGTGATCTCGTCAATCGACGCGCCTATATCGTCTAATTTACTCTTCTCAACTACAGGAAACCTTGTCTCAGAATGCGTGAGCGTATTGATCGGTTTGTAGTTTTGTGTTTGCCAAAAATTTAGCAAGCTATTGATTTGCGCCCGGAGACGGCGAACCCTTGCCATTTCGCTGGGATTATCCTTTACTAATGCATTCAGGGCGTTTAATTTCGAAAATAAGATAATAGAGGAGGTATGATATTGTTTTAAAAACTGCAGATCACTGGTAGTGTTATAACCGTGCTTGCTGATCTCCATTTCATACAGGCCCTGGCGCACCAGTTCTGCGTTGTCCAATACCGTGTAGGTGTGCTCAACCCATTGCTCTTTATTTTTTTGCTGTTCTGAAAAATATAAAGAAATGGCGCCTATTATAATAACCAGCAGAATGGAAATTCCACTGCCCATGTAAACGAGCAACGGAAATCTCTTGTGTTTTTCCATTACTTTCGCATCAGCATTCTGTCGTTGATGAAGTATTGGGAAATTGCCTCCCTGTTCCTGAACTATAGTATCTTGCTGTTTCACATTTTTATTGTTTAGGCCAAATCAAAAAAAAACATTCCTGTTGGGAGCATCGATGGTTAGTTTATCAATTTTCGGCGATCAGTTTCGTTTCTGTCATTGTCCTTTCCACAAGCGCAAAAAGTTCTTTCTTTATTTCACGGAAGTCTTTGGCGAGCTTACTAACCAGCGATTCAATACCACCCTGGGCATCCGCCAAATTCCTGGTATTTTCAGGAATAATGTTTTTGGCAACCAGTTCAAGTTGTTTGAGGTGGTTTGAAAGTTGTTTCCGCAACTCATTTTCAACCTTTCCGAGTTCGAAAAGCTTAGCACGGGTTTGCCTGAGGTTTTCAAAATGAATCGGATTAAGCAATCGGACAAAATAATTGTCAAGCAAATGGCGAATGAGAACTGTTTCAATCTTAAAGAATTCAATATCGGACGCCCAGTGCCTGCTTAAATTATAATATTGCTGCGCATTTGCGGATAATTCTGCTGTTGTGTCCATAAATACATTTTTTTTTATATCCCTGCGACACCGCCGGGATATAGCCTGACAAGATAAATATCATAAACTCTGCAATGGTGTGCCATGATCGGTATCAGGTTCACTTGTGACATTCATCATAATCTTTATCCTACAGACATAGGCAAAGCTTCATTAACATTTTCCCGTTGATGAAGTATTACAAAATCGCTTGCCGGTTTCTGGGTTATAGTACCTTGCTGTTTCACACGCTTTTATCATTTCTTGAAAATGCTCAATTCTTTCCGTATAAAAAATGACGGAAAACACAATAAGCCAATTAGTTAAATAATTAAACCCGTTTGCTATACTTCAGGCCGTTCCATGAAACAAATAACACACGTCACCGACCTGATAACATTTGGGTCCGGTTACTCCATTTCCAAAGCTATTTGGTCGGTGTAAACCCAAAAATATAGCTGAACCGGGGTATCGGGCCATCCATTAAGCGAAAGTTTGCTGATAGTTGAGCCTACCACAGCGATCTCATCGCCGTTTTCGTCTTGATATTTATACCACTTATTGTAGTCGTCATACCCTGTGTAGGTGACATCAAATATAAATTCCATGCCCTTCACCGTCACATCAACCCGAAATTTACAACCCTCATTATCTAGCGTGTACAAAGTCATCACGGGCTCACAACCCTCATCAAAAGTTTTCCATTCATCGCGCCATGGCGACCATGCTTTGTTTTCGGTATCCCATCCAACCTGCCGCATCCTGATTATTTTCAATGCTTTTTGGGAATAGGCGGCGCTAAAGATCAAAACACCGAAACATAACAAAAAAAGTTTTTTTAAAAAGGAAGAAGCCTTGTAATGATTTACCCCGATTCGTACGAATATGCTGATAAAGGCCCGCTCTGTCGGGGTGGCTTTCTCGGTTTGATTGGAAATAAAGCTGAACATGATTTAAATAGCTATTATAAAATCCTTTTAAATCAAAGGTATCCGGCCTGCACAGCACAAAAAATGACGGCGCTCATGATTGTACGTAAGGTTTATCATTCCTGAATGAAGACTGCCGGGGGAATATGGCTTAGCCGATTAACAAAATGCGTAAAAAGCAAACTACGCTTTAGGCCGTCCGAAAAATAAGACATAGCCATCGGCGTCGCATACTTCGAAGCCACGTAATCCGTCTTCATCGTTGCGAAGAGGTCGTCGGAACGTTATACCAGCCGCTGTGTATTCCTCAAATAAAGCGTCAGGATCTGCAGTAGAAATGTAGGCATCCCAGGCGGCCCATTCATGCCGGGTATAATTGGGCAGCGGTTTGATATCGTTGGTAATTGCCTTCAGCATAATGGAAATATGATCGCGGCCCACCATGGCATAAAACGGATCACCTTCCGGACCGATATATATAACTTCAAATCCGAGTTTTTTGACATAGAACTCCACCGAATCGTTTACATCAGAAACAATAAAAAAAGGCGAAATGAAGGCGAGGTTTGCCATTGCTCAAAATTAAAAAGACTTATGAAGTTTTAAAAACTTCATAAGTCTCGCTGCCAATTATTTTAAAACCTTATTTGCCCGGCGGCCTGTACGATGGCACCACGTTTTTAACCGGCTTGGTCGATTTCAGGTAAGTAAAAATGGCTTCTACATCAGCGTTGTTCACATGCGCAAAATTCTCCCAAGGCATAGGCGGCATCAGCGGCCGTCCTTCTTTCAACCCCATAAACTTTCCACCCTGGAAGGCCAATTTAAACTGGTCAAGGCTCCAGTTGCCTATCCCGGTTGCGTCCGATGTAATATTGGCGGCAAATGATGTCCCCCAGGGGCCAACGTAACCGGTAAGGTCGCCGGTGAATATGATCTGGTGGTTTTTAGTAACTTCCGCATTGGCTACGGGCACGGGAGCATCCGATGGGAAGCCGGATAAAGCCCTTGCCGTATCTACAAACGGGCCATGTGGTCCCATTTTTTTCGGCGAATGACAATCGTTGCAGCCCATGGCATTAACCAGGTAGGCGCCGCGTTTGATCAGGCTGTCTTTGGTTGGCGCAGTGGTGGCGGCGTCAGTCTTGGCAGACTCGCAGGAATTCAGCGACCACACGAAGACCGCGAGAATCATAATAGCAAATAGTGATTTCATGATGAGTGATTGATTTGTGATGGTTAATTGGCAATGAAAATAAATATATTTTATTATAAACCAAATTAATCCAGCTACTTATTGATTTACTTCGGAAAATACCTGGAAAAAAAAGGTCGAATACCTTTAATTTAGTTTGTTCAAAATAAATGATCCCTATGTGGACCTGCCCCAAATGCGAACACCAGTTCTATAATAAAAACCAGTCGCACCCCTGCGGGGGTTATACCGTGGACTATTTTTTAAAGGGAAAGAGCGAATACAGCATCGGGCTATTTCATGATTTCCTGGCCGGGTACCGTAAAATAGGGGCGTTTGAGCTGCACCCGGTTAAAACCAGGGTGGCCTTGCTGACACAGATGCGCTTTTGCTCTGTTAATAAAATAGCTGCCGATCATATCGATATCCACTTAGTGCTGACCGCGCTTTACGAGCATACGCTTTGTTTTTACAAGATAGATAACCCGGCCAACCGGTTCTTTGTGCATCATGCACGCATATATGACCACGAGGATTTTACTGCCGAACTCCATCACTTTATGGCGTTAGCGTATGAAGTGGGCAACCGGAAGCATGTTGTTTCAAAGAAAAATACTTAAATTCATCCGTCTCAATTAAATAACGATCATGAAACCAGCCCTTCAGACCCTCGTCCTTTTCCTTTTAGTAACCACTTTATTCAGCTGCACACCAAAACCCCACGACCCGCTTGCAGGGGCAAGCCGCGAAGACAAGAATGGGTGGATATATGTGCACCTGGCAGGTTCGCCGCACGATGTTGGGTACCAGCATGGCTATTTAGTGGCAAAGGAAATTGACACCTTAATCAAGGTGTTCCAGTTTTATCTGCCGCACACCACCAAAAAAGATTGGGCATGGTACCGGGCGGCGGCCGGCAGGTTTATGTGGAACAAGATCGACACCGAATACCAGCAGGAACTAACGGGCATGGCCGAGGGCCTGCGCGCGAAAGGAATGAAATACGATTCGCTCGATCTCGTGGTGCTGAACGCGAACATTGATCTTTCATCCTATTATCTCCCGATGCTGGAAAACCAGGCAAAACCCGGCAGCGGCGATAACAAGGCCCCCGGTAATTGCAGTGCTTTTATCGCAACAGGTAAATACACCAAAGACGGCAAGATCGTCATGGGGCACAACAATTGGACGGACTATATCGAGGGTGAGCGCTGGAACGTGATAGCGGATATCCAGCCCGAAAAAGGCAATCACTTTATCATGGACTGCGCGCCGGGCTTCATCCACAGCGGCGACGATTTTGTGGTAAGCAAAAGCGGTATTCTTATAACAGAAACTACGATAACGCAATTTAAGGGCTTTGACACTACGAAAGCGCCCGAGTTTTCCCGGGCACGGAAGGCCGCGCAATATGCTAACAGTATTGATGATGTGATCAGGATCATGACCACCGACAATAACGGCGGCTACGCCAACGACTGGCTTATCGGCGACACCAAAACCAACGAGGTAGCAAAGCTGGAGTTAGGTTTGAAGGATTATAAGGTGTGGCGCTCGAAAGATACGGCCATGATCGGTTCCAACTTCCCGAGCGATCCCAAGCTGATCAAAGAGGAAACCACCTTTGATGTGAACAACCCGGCCAGTTCGCCCAACGCGCGTAAATTGCGTATGGTTCAATTAGTAGCTGTTGATCATAAAGGCAAATTAGATGCTGAAACCGGCAAAACCATTGAGGGCGATACCTACAGCGCTTTTGATAAAAAGAATGTGTTAAACCGTTGCGTGATCGACGGTCATATCGACCAGGATCCAAATGGATGCCCCGAATGGAACGAAGGGCCTTATTACCCGATGGGCGCTGTTCAAGGTAAAGTCACTACGACTGACCTGGCCAATAAGATGCAGTTCTGGGCACACATGGGCCACCCGCACGGCGATGACTTTTTAGCAAAACCGTACTTCGCCGCCCACCCTGAATATAAGTGGATGAGCCCCTACCTCCGGGATATGAAGGCGTATCCGTGGACGTTGTTTAGTGCGAAATGATTTTCGAATTTCGTCCGTTAGCCAGCGGATCAATTTCGAATTTATCTGGATACGAAGAATAAATGATGGGATATGATGAATGATCTTCATACTAACGATGACGAGGAAAACCTGCGAATGGAGAATGAACTGCTTCGTTTAAAATTTAAAGCAGAATTTGGCGGCGATTCACGCAGCACAGGTAATTTAGACCCTGCGCTCGAAAATGAATTTCTAAAACAAGTGATGGCATTTGAACATGGCTATGCAAATGCAAAGCGGATTAAACTATTTGATCGGTTAGGCCAACCTGATTTTAAACCTCCAGGTGAACTGAGCGATGAAGAAATAGGTTCGGCTTTCGAAGCGGTAACCGATTTATTAGGTCAAAATAGTATTGAGGTGGATTTTGAAGGGACTTATGACAATCGCACCAAATACGCTTTTATTACTGATGAATTGTTTGAACACGAGGTAGATGATTTCAGAATACCCGGCATGACAACCCACTTTTCGTACGAAGAATTTCATCCTAACCACAAACTGGATATTGAGAACAGGGCAAAAGAGTTTCTGTCGGGATGGTCTGAGAAAGACCTTGACGAAAAAAACTGGTGTTTTGCTGACGAATTTATATTACCGGACAGAAGGATATTAAGTAAAAATGAAGTTATTCGGAAGCTTAAGACAATTTTCGATTCTTATAATGCCTTTACCGATTATGAATATGTTATTAAAGATATCAGGTTTGAATTACAGGAAGAAGGGGGTATTGGCCACGCCGAGGGGCTTGTAAAATACAATGCCATTTTAAAGAATAATGAACAAATACCTATCAAAGGGCCATTTAAACTATATTTATCGTCGGATTATGGCTGGTGGTCTATTTTCCATATTGTTTTTCCGGGCTTTGAGTATTAAAATTATATTCAGGCGCTGCCAGCAGTGCCTGAATATTTGTAATTTATCGATCAAACTTTTTCCGACTTCCGACTTCCGACTTCCGACTTCCGACTTCCGACTTCCGACTTCCTCTTACTCCGCCATCAACCGCCTGATCAGCTCCGCGCTTTGTTTTTTGCCTTCTTCCAGCCGGTCCTTAAAAAAGGCCTGCACATCGTTGAAGTGCTTTTTATAGCCTTCCATATCACCGTAGCCGATAATGGCCGACCATTCCCTTACGGCCGAATGGAACTCTAAATCGTCGCCGCGGATGGTTTTATCGTACAGCGCGGTTTCGATGGACTCTTCTAACAATTCTTCATTCTTGAACAAATATTCGGCAATGCCCAGGCGTAGACGAAACGGCGGCGTCTGGCCGATGAGGTTATCATAAGGGTTCACACCCAAATGGTGCCAGGCGTCAACCATACTCAGTATGCTCAGGTGCGAATTGGGTTTTTGCATCTCGTGGTTTTGCGAGAGCGAAAACTCTTTCATCACTTTATCATTCAGCATAATAGGTTTTCGGCTCTCATGGAAAACAAAATCTCGCGCACGGTATAGCCTCGCCCTGAATTCTTTTTCCTCTTCCTTGATCATCAGCTTGAATAATTCCGATTCGGATACGGCGTAGCGGCGTACCTGTTGGCGCGCATAAGGATTTAATATCGCCAAACCGCCGTACACGTGGGCCTTGTAACTGAAAATGCGCAGCGTGGTCAGTATCTTCACATTATCGATGCCGCCCACGTACGAACCGTTATCCCAGGGAAAAAAGCCGGCTTCCTTCCAGGCCGTGCCCATGCTCTCAAAGCCCACATGCGTTACCGCCTGCGTATCGGCCACGATCTTGTCGTGCTCATGGTAATCCGGTATCTCGACAATATCCGTTTCTACTGCCGTAAACAGGTCGAACATTCTTTTGTATGCAGCGTCATCCGAGCGGTGGCGTATCAATATCAGTTTCTGTCCCTTCGGCTCGAAACCGGGGCCATGCATAGCATGGAAGGTGATGATCTGCGCGTCAGCGGGCAGGTATTTTTCAAATATCGCGATCTCAGGATGCTTTACCGAAGTCTGTCCGGCCACAATAGCGCCGTATTTGGTGGATGGGCCATAAGTTGCAACAACGTGGGCCAGTTTATCAGCCTCGACCGAGTAAATCACCAGGTCGCTGGAGCGGGCCACGTCGCTGCCGCTGTCCATTACTTTAATGCCGAACGGGTTAAGTTCCTCGTCCAGCTTGTCCCTGTTTTCGGGCAGGTCGCAGCCACAAACCGTATAACCCGCCTTCGCGAAAGCTTTGGCATACAGCTTACCCATGTCGCCCAAACCGATAATACCGATATTCATTTTGCTAATATAACGGAAAAGCTTTTACGCCCTTCCGGCTAAGCTAAATTTAGAGTAGCTGAAGGCCCAACCAGCAACAAAACAGGCGAAATGTTATATTGTTAATAAATGCGGACAGCGTACCGCTGTGATTTTTCTGTAAATTAGTATATCCTTTGCCGCTGAAAAGTAGTATAAGTATATAAAAACATTTTTTTTGGGTTCTTAATTAATAATTAACTTACAGTCCTAAATTATTACGAATGATGAAGTGCTTGATAAAAGGTTTTTTGGCTTTGATGATATGCTTCGGCATCGCGGTGCAGGCAAATGCCCAGGATACTACGAAAAAAGTTGAACACCCGCCGCTCGACAAGGTGAAGACCCCGGTAGTTAAACCTATCCATCATACACGCAAGGCTGCTCCTGCAACAACACCTGCAAGTACCCCTGCTACGACAACGGACACTGCCCAGGCCAACGCGCTGAAGGCACAAATGGACCCCTCCCAATTGAACGATAAAAGCCTGAACGGGCAATACCAATATTTACTGTCTAAAACCTACCATTACCAGCAGCCACTTTTGGCCGCTTTATGGAAAAATGCCACGGACACTTTAAATGCCGACCGCAACCGATTAAAGGACGCGCAGGCTAAGCTTGCCGCCCAAACTAAATTGGTGGACAGTTTAAAAAATATGGCAAACAGCAGGGAGCAATCGCTTAACGAGTCGAACCAAAAGGCGGATGCTATCAGTTTATTTGGCATTGAGATGTCAAAATCAAGCTATAACCTGCTGATGTTTGGCGCGGTTATCGTGCTGGCACTGGCGCTGGTGATCGTTATCGCCACTACCGCCAAAAACAAACACGAGGCCAAATACCGCACCGAACTTTATGACGAGCTGGATGAGGAGTTCAAAGCATTCAAAGCCAAGGCCCACGAAAAAGAACTGAAACTTGCCCGTGACCTGCAAACTGAGCGTAACAAGCTGGATGAGTTGCTGGGGAGAGGCTAACAGATCAAAACTCGTATCTTGTACGAATGAAAAGAATTGGACTGATCTTCATTTTCCTTTCGATATTAGTTAGCTGCAAAAAACCGGTCGATCAACAGCGCATTTCAAAAAGGTTACAGTCGTTACTGGATGCCAAAGAATATTTCAAACTGGCATCGGAACTTAAGGCTTACGACGGTGTTTTGGATCCCTCAAAAAAATTGTTTTATAGATCGTTCTCAGACAATGCCTTCAACAGCAACCAGGCCTGCATTGCGGATATTGACACACTTCTTAAACACCACGCCCAAGGCATAACCGAAATTAATAAAGTTCGTTTACTCAGGTTACAAAGTGATAGTTATTTCAAACTGTATGAATACGCAAAAGCAGCGCAATGTTGCGATAGCATATTAAAGCTTCATTCACACGCCCTCAAACAGGACGAGTTGACCGATATCAAAAACGATCTTACCATGCGGGATGGATTGAAAAATACTCCCCGGCAACAAACTATTATAGTTGATAATACAACGCTGCATTGGCAACGGGATATGATTGGCCTCATCGAGGTCCCGGCAAAAACCAATAATTCGCCCTTTAACGCAATCTTCGATACCAGGGCCAATATATCTTCAATCACTCAAACTTATGCCCGAAAGCTGGGATTACGGATATTGGATGTCACCTATAACGAAGGAAGCGGCATCACAGGTATACAATTCAAAACCGGCCTCGGTATAGCAGATAGTCTTTACATAGGTAGCATCCTGGTCAAAAATGTTGTTTTCCAGGTCATGCCCGACTCGATACTTTACATAACGCCAATCAAGTTTCAACTCAACGTTATCATTGGCTTCCCGGTGATAGAGCAAATGAAGGAGGTACATATTTTTAAGAATGGCCGCATGACAATACCCACAAATCCGCTACAAATGCACTTGCACAATTTCGTCTTGGATGGCCTGGACCCGGTTATAGCGCTGAAAAAGGGTAACGATACTTTATTATTTCATTTTGATTCGGGGGCAACCAGTTCAACCTTTTACCAAGCCTACTATAATAAATATAAGAGTGAAATTGAAAAAACGGGCATCAAAAAAGTTCTTGGTTTTGGCGGTGCAGGCGGTATGCAAAAGAAATCTGTTTTTGTTTTACCTCACATCGATCTTGAATTGGGTGAGAAAAAGGGACGGATCGATAGCGCAAGCGTACTCACCCAAAAAATAATCCCAAATGAATATTTTTTTGGTAATATCGGGCAGGACTTCACCAATGGTTTCAATGAACTGATATACAACTTTAAATACATGTACGTTGCAGGCCGTTAGAAGCCTATTCCGTCCTCAACTCTCTTCTAGAGCCGTGCTCCTACGCTGAAGCTTCGGCGCAAGCGTAAGCTCATTCTGTGCGAAGGCTCTTTACCGGGTTGGCCATTGCAGCTTTTACGCTTTGATAACTTACCGTTAGTAAAGTAATGCCCATAGCGCCAACACACGCCACGATGAATATCCAAAACGATATATCCGTATGATACGCATAGCCCTTGAGCCATCCCGCAAGAAAATACCAGGAAATGGGCACGGCTATTGCGCAGGAAATTGTTACCAGCATCACAAACTCTTTCGATAACAGGCTCCACAGGTTGATCACGGAAGCACCCAGCACTTTGCGCACGCCGATCTCCTTGGTCTTTTGCTCTGCTACGAATGAAGCTAAACCAAACAGTCCCAGCGATGAAATGAATATCGCCAATATGGCAAATATAGAGGCCAGCTTGCCGATACGTTCCTCGTCAGAGAATTTCTTGGCGTATTCGTCGTCGGTAAAGTGGTAATCAAATGGACTGGCCGGGTTATATTTTTTGAAAACACCCCCTATTTTGGCAACCGCATCCTGCAGGTTAGCAGTTGGCTTCATCTTTACGGTTATTACATTTGCCCATTCGTTATCAACGAAAAATATAGTGGGCTGCACAGGCGTATAGGGTGATTGCATTACCATATTATCGATCACACCCACAATCGTGTATGCCTTTTTATCTCTCCGGATGATCTTGCCAATAGGATCCTTAAAACCGATCAAATCAACGGCGCTCTGGTTCAGTACCATGGCGCTGGTATCGCTTATAAAATCCCTGGAAAAATCACGCCCCCGGCGTATGTGCCAGCCTATGGTATGACCAAAATCCCTGGTGACGGCTATGGTACCAAACAAGGGGTTGGTTCCCGGTTGTTTCCCATCCCAGTCATAGCCGATCGAGTTACTGTAAACCCCGGTGGTTGGGCTTGATGACTCGGCCATATTCTCAACCACGCCGGTGGCGATCAGGTCGTTCCTTATGGCGTCGTAATGGCCAAACAGATCCGGCGTGTCCATATCAATAGAGATCAGCCCTTCACGCGTATAGCCCACCGGCCGGTTTTTGGCGTATTGTATCTGTTTAAAAACGATGATGGTACCAATGATCAGCGTAACCGATATCGCGAATTGCAGCACCACCAGTATCTGACGGGGCAGCGCGGCGAAACGTCCCGCGCGGAACGTGCCCTTGAGCACCGTCACCGGGTTAAAACCGGATAAGTAAAAGGCAGGGTAGCTGCCTGAAACAAAACCCGTGAAGGCGGTAAACGTCAAAACGACGATCCAAAAAACCGGGTTCGCCCAGGGTATCGACATGCTTTTATCGGAGATCGTATTGAAGAATGGCAAAGAGCACAGCGCCAGCAGCAGGGCCAGTACGAATGCCAGGCCCGCCATCAGGATAGATTCGCTCAGAAACTGGAAGATCAACTGCTGACGCACCGAGCCGATAGCCTTGCGAATACCTACCTCCTTCGCGCGCTTTTCAGAGCGTGCAGTACTCAGGTTCATAAAATTGATACAGGCCAGCAGCAGCACAAACGCCCCTATGATACCGAACAGGTATACATATTTTATTCTTCCCCCGGCCGGTTTGCCGTTCTCAAAATCACTCCGCAGCCGCCATTTATCCATCGGCAGCAGCAGCAGGTGCTCGTTACCTTCTTCCTTCTTTACATATTTTTGGGTGATCAGCTCAATTTTCGCCGATGTTTTGGCCATATCCACGTTGTCGTTCATCTGCACGAAGACCTGGAAACTATGATTGTCCCATTGGGTTGAGGCACGCTTCAGCCAGTTTTCCGTAGCCATATATTTATCCCACGACAGCAGGAAATGTGTATCATTGAACGACGAGTTTTTAGGAATATCCTTATAAACGCCGGCAACTTTAAAATCATATTTATTATTCATCCGTATCGTTTTACCGACCGCGTCATCGTTGCCGAAGAGCGCCACCGCCAGCGAATGATCGATCAGAGCGGACGAAGGATCTGTTAGTGACTTTAAATTTCCATTCAGCGTTTCAAGGCCCATCATTGTCGGAAATTCTGGCTGCACCCACATGCCCGATTTAGAAAGCTTCTTCTCGCCCGCGCCAATAACAAAACCGAAATTCCACGAGCAAAGCGTTACATACTTAAAATCGGAGCCATATTTATTTCGCAGCTCCATACCAAGCGGGATAGCCATCGCCTCACCGGTACCCGTCTTGTTATTAAATGTTTGGGTGACCATCACCCGTGCTATCTTTTCGTGATTGGCGTGATAGTGATCGTAAGTCAACTCGTCAAACATCCAGAAGCCGATGAGCATGGCCACGGCCATGCCGCAGGCAAGCCCTAAAACATTGATGGATGAATACACCTTGCTCTTGAGCAGGTTGCGCCACGCGATCTTGAAGTAATTCTTAAGCATATCCCCGGTTTTTAAAATCCACTTAGCTAAGAGACGTACAGTTGATCTCGGGCGTTGCAGGGTGTGAAAAAATAATTCTTCAACCATTATCAAAAGTGATGAATATCCTTTTTTTCGAACGTTAATAGCCTGATATTAGGTCTGCCATTTTTTTACTTAAAAACAAATGTTATGGGCGAGAACGAAATTTTAGGGGAAAGAGAATTGGTTCTGGAGTACTTGAGGGGCATCGAAAAAAGCATAAAGCATTTTTTAAGAAGGCAGGGCTGAAGATCAAGGATTGTGTAATGCTCAAAGGATTAGACAATATTTCAGTATACGTTATCAATCACAAGATACCCTCTGACATTAAATGCGAGATCGAGCGAATGTTTCAGGCCGACTAACTGCAGTCCGTCATGCCGTCCGCTGGCTAGCGGATCGACATCTTGCTTGCATAGTTCGGTGCTTGTGTCATCCTGAAACACATTCAGGATAACATCTGAACTTGTTCAACAAAAAAGCCACCCCTTTGCAGGAATGGCTTGATATATCGTCTTGATTCTTGGCTCTTGACTCTTGCTTCTAAAACCTCACACCTTGATCTCAACTTCAACGCCGCTTGGCAATTCAAGCTTCATCAAAGCGTCAACAGTTTTTGAGTTCGAACTGTAAATATCCAGTAACCTTTTGTAAGAGCATAGCTGGAATTGCTCGCGCGCCTTTTTGTTTACGTGCGGTGAACGCAATACGGTAAACACTTTCTTTTCAGTTGGCAGCGGAAGCGGTCCGCTAACTACAGCGCCCGTAGGCTTTACTGTCTTTACGATCTTCTCGGCTGACTTGTCAACCAGGTTGTAATCGTAGGATTTTAATTTGATTCTGATTCGTTGGCTCATGTTGTTTTTTTTAAAATGATTTCACCGATTTATTGATGATTTCACCGATTTGATTTTAACCACACCCTAAGAGCTATTTGTTAGGGAATGATTCCATTGATTTATATTAAGACTACATCGATTTGTTTTTGACACCACCAATAATCGGTGTAATCACAAAAATAATCGGTGTAATCCTCTTTATGCGTTAGCAGCGGCTCTTTTGCCTTTCGCTTTTGCTACAACTTCTTCCTGTACGTTACGCGGCGCTTCAGCATAATGGTCAAATTCCATTGTTGAAGTAGCGCGGCCCGAAGTGATGGTACGCAACTGGGTTACATAACCAAACATTTCAGAAAGTGGCACGGTAGCTTTGATCACCTGCGAACCTGCACGCGAGTCCATACCCAAAAGCTGACCACGACGACGGTTCATGTCACCGATAACATCGCCCATGTTTTCTTCAGGGGTCAATATCTCGATCTTCATGATCGGCTCAAGCAATACCGGTTTACATTTCGGCAATGCCTCGCGGTAACAACTGCGCGCGCAAATTTCAAACGACAACGCATCCGAATCGACAGCGTGGAACGATCCGTCGAATAAGCGAACCTTCATATTCTGTAGCGGGTAACCGGCTAATACGCCATTATCCATAGCAGCTTTGAAGCCTTTTTCAACAGACGGAATAAACTCACGTGGTATTGAACCACCGGTAATTTCGTTCACAAACTGTAAACCTGTAACACCTTCGTCAGCCGGTGAAATAGTAACCTGTATATCGGCAAATTTTCCACGGCCACCGGTTTGTTTCTTGTAGGTTTCGCGGTGTGTAGTGGTACCCGTGATCGCTTCTTTATAAGCAACCTGCGGAGCGCCCTGGTTTACTTCTACCTTAAATTCACGACGAAGACGGTCCATGATGATATCCAGGTGAAGCTCGCCCATACCCGAAATAACGGTTTGGCCGGTTTCTTCATCTGTATTTACACGGAAAGTTGGATCCTCTTCAGATAATTTACCTAAAGCCATACCCAGTTTGTCTACGTCGGCCTGTGTTTTAGGCTCGATAGCTAAACCGATAACCGGCTCAGGGAAGTTCATCGATTCCAATACGATCGGGTGCTTCTCATCGCAAAGCGTATCGCCTGTTTTGATGTCCTTAAAGCCCACTACCGCAGCAATATCACCTGCCCCGACATTCGGGATCGGGTTTTGCTTGTTAGCATGCATCTGGAATATACGGCTGATACGTTCTTTATTTTCTGAACGCATGTTATATACATACGAACCTGCTTCCAGGTTACCTGAGTATACGCGGATAAAGCACAAACGGCCTACAAACGGGTCAGTCGCGATCTTAAACGCTAATGCGGCAAATGGTTCTTTTTCTGATGGCTGACGTATGATCTCTTCACCGGTATCAGGATTATGGCCCACAATACCTTTAACATCCATTGGCGAAGGCAACAGCTCCATCACATAATCAAGCATGGTTTGTACACCCTTGTTTTTGAACGATGAACCGCAAACCATAGGAACGATCTTGGCATCCAGCACAGCCTTGCGCAAAGCATCAAGCACTTCTCGTTCGGTGATGGTATCGGGAGCGTCAAAGAATTTCTCCATCAAACCTTCATCATATTCCGCAACTGATTCCAGTAATTTCTCTCTCCACTCGGTAGCTTCCTCTATCATGTCCGCTGGGATAGGCACTTCGGTAAAGGTCATACCTTTATCGTGCTCGTTCCATACAATACCTTTCCAGTTGATCAAATCAACAACGCCCTTAAAGTTTTCTTCAGAGCCGATAGGCAATTGCAATGGAACAGCGTTGCTGCCCAGCATGCTTTTTACCTGTTTTACAACATTCAAAAAGTCGGCGCCTGAACGGTCCATTTTATTTACGAAACCGATACGGGCAACATTATAGTTGTTGGCAAGCCTCCAGTTGGTCTCTGATTGCGGCTCAACACCGTCAACAGCCGAAAACAGGAACACCAAACCATCCAGTACGCGCAATGAACGGTTTACCTCAACGGTAAAGTCCACGTGTCCCGGGGTATCGATAATGTTGATGTGGTAGCTATGGCCCCTGTATTTCCAGTCGATGGTAGTAGCAGCAGAGGTGATAGTGATACCACGCTCCTGCTCCTGCGCCATCCAGTCCATAGTAGCCGCGCCCTCGTGCACCTCGCCTATCTTATGGCTAAAGCCCGAATAGTAAAGGATACGCTCGGTAGTAGTGGTTTTACCGGCATCAATGTGAGCGGCAATACCTATATTTCTTGTATATTTTAAGTCTCTTGACATACTATTTTTTTTGTGATTCCACTGATTTTTATGTTGATTTCACCGATCTTATCTGATGATTGCCTGATTTGCAAGTATAACTAATCAGTGTAATCTTAATGTTAATCGGTGTAATCCTTCTATAATCGGTGTAATCGTTCTATTAGAACCTGAAATGCGAGAACGCCTTGTTGGCTTCAGCCATCTTGTGCGTATCTTCTTTCTTCTTCACTGCCGCACCTTCGCCTTTTGCAGCCGAGATGATCTCGCCAGCCAGCTTTTCGTGCATGGTCTTCTCACCGCGCTTGCGTGCGTACGTGATCAGCCATTTCATGCCCAAAGCTACTTTACGTTCCGGACGAACTTCGGTAGGCACCTGGAAGTTGGCACCACCTACACGGCGGCTTTTTACTTCTACGGCAGGCATTACATTATTCAGCGCTTTTTTCCAGGTATCCAGGCCGTTTTCGCTGGTTTTTTTCTCAACTATTTCAACGGCGTTATAGAAAATAGAGTACGCGGTTGATTTTTTACCGTCATACATCATATTGTTTACAAACCTTGTTACCAAAGTATCATTGAACTTTGGATCAGGAAGGATGATTCTCTTTTTTGGTTTCGACTTTCTCATTGTGCTTTCCTCCTCTGATTATTTCTTTTTAGCTGGTGCACCTTTTCCTGCCCCTGCAGCTGCCTGGCCCGGTTTAGGACGTTTGGTACCATATTTACTACGACGCTGGTTACGGCCGTTAACACCCGATGTATCCAATGCACCACGGATAATGTGGTAACGTACACCCGGTAAGTCTTTCACACGACCGCCGCGGATCAACACGATAGAGTGTTCCTGTAAGTTGTGGCCTTCACCGGGGATGTAAGCGTTCACTTCTTTACCATTTGTAAGGCGCACACGTGCAACCTTACGCATTGCTGAGTTTGGTTTTTTAGGGGTAGTGGTATACACTCTCGTGCACACGCCTCTTCGCTGTGGACAGCTGTCCAACGCTGGCGACTTACTCTTGTCAACCATAGCTACTCTACCTTTTCTAACTAATTGCTGAATAGTAGGCATTCTTGCTTTTTTTTCTTTTACAGTTTTATCCTTATTTTAAGGACTGCAAAAGTACGGACTTATTTTTTGATTTTCAAGTGGTTGGTGAAAAAGTTTTTTGAAGGTAGAGAAGTTGAAATGTCTAAAGGCTAGAACTTCAAAAATCATTAGCTCAATAACTTCTATGAAACCAATTTGCCCAAGCTAAATGATAAATTAATTGCCAGAATGGTGAGCAGGGATAAATAGATTATTGCCGGGGCAGCTTCATCATGGAAAAACAACAGTCCTAGGCCCAATATCAAGTGTGCGAAGTTTTTAATCGGATTGATTTTTTTGCCGTAGGTAATTACGTCAATTAGGCAATACAAGATATAGGAAAAAACCGTTATTGCAATACCTGGAACCGCAAATGCGATGGGATACATTCCGCCGGCATTGCTGTCACCATGTTCACGGTTGGTACCAAAAACAAAGAAAACCATAGGTAGAATTAACATCGCTACAATTAACCTTTTAAAGGAAAGCATTATTAAGCCGGGATGTTCGGTAGGATTCTTCACATTACAATAATAACATTTTATATGAAGGCTTTTTAGGTTTAGACCGCACCTGTAGTGCTAAACTTTCAATAGCATTTGGGTGGCGATTTTTGGTGAAATCGTAAAAATGTTATAAAAGTGGAAGAGAGCGGAAGGTTGGGGGGATAGGGACCCGTACCTGTAATTTTTCGAAAAACAGGCGGCAAACTTATCGGGCGGCAGGGAAGCGGCCCCGGATAATAAAGTTAAGAACAGCGGAACCTTAGTCCACCCAAACCGATATTTCGCGGGTTGCGCGGTGTTCCATAAATTGGATGCGGTATGCGGGCAGGTCGTATTGCCTGATGGTCTTTAGTCCCGTTTTCAGCGATTCCAAAATGTTTTTCCTGCGTTGAGCCGGCGTTGCGGCATCGGTCAGCTCGGCGGCTATGCCCCATGGACAAACGGACCTGAACCCATCCTGGGTTTTGATGTCGCTCATCGGCTGGTAAACCTGCATCCAGAAAGCAGCATCCGGGTACGAGGCGGTCATCGTTTTCGCGACTTCTTCGTGCGCGACAAAGGATGGATACCTCGTGTCGATTGGTATTATTTGATCTTTCATACTTATTGAATATTTAATGAACTTATACCTGCAATTCATATACCATAAGACATCAAAAAACATTTTTTATTACATGGAATTGCTAACAATCAGCCAGTTATCAACACAAATGGCGGAACAATTGCGCTTTTGACGCTTGGCTGACACAGGTTTTACAATTTTTAGGAATAAAACGAATATTTATTTGTTTTTGAAGTTGTTACACAATTGATTTTAATATATCTTTATCCTCCAGTTAACATCCGCGTTACCCGCATTGGCAACGGACCCGGCCATAATTTATATTAACCGTTAATAAATACATGGTGGCTAAAACTAAAATGAATACTGCCGTGGGCAGTACGATCAGGCGATTACGTGTAGATAACAACTGGAGCCAACAGATCATAGCCGATCACCTTAATATCTCGATACCCGCCTACTCAAAAATTGAGACCGGGGTTACTGATGTCAACCTATCACGGCTGGAACAGATCGCGCATTTTTTTAATATCGATCTGCCGCACCTGTTTTCCGACGGGAAAACCGATTCGCCACCTGTTTCTACTCATTACACCCGTTTGGAAAAGGAACTGCTGGATGCCGAAAAAGAGATCATCCAGCTACAGCGGAAAGTAATCCAGTTGTATGACGAGATCCATAAGAGCGGGTGACTGTCTGAACCGCTCATGAAATTGATTTTTTGATTTCGCTGATGCGCGCGATTGCTAGCCTCGCAATCCTGTCCACGGGTTTGCGAAGTCCCTGGCAATCTCCTAACTTAGTCTTCCCCGTCAAACCAAAAAACACATCATGAAAAAAATACTGATACTCATTTCTGCGCTATTATTATGCCTTGGCTGTAAGCAAAAGGCAGCTACCAGTGGTGGCGATGAAGCCTTTCAAAAACTTTCAGAAGATTACCTGAAGGGCTACCTCGACTGGCGGCCGGCCACCGGTACCGGGCTTGGTTTCCATGAGTATGACGGGAAGGTAACCGACCTAAGCAAGGCCTCCATAGCCAAAGAACTGGCCCGGCTGAAAGATTACGACCAAAAAATGGCTGAATTAGATACCGCGGCGCTTAGCGAACAGGCTTTTATGGATTACCGCATCCTGCGCTCGGCGATCAAGAACGATATGTTCGGCCTTGAGGATACCAGGGACCTGTTCAAAAACCCGATGAGCTATGCCGGTGCAATAGATGTGAGCATTTATGTAAAGCGCGACTTCGCCCCTATCGAGGAAAGGCTAAAGTCGATCATCGCCATTGAGCAAAAAGCGCCGGAGATATTTGCTGATGCCAAAGCCAATTTGCAGGATACGATGGCCAAACCGCATATCGAACTGGCTATACAAATTGCGCGCGGTACAAGAGAATTTATGAATGGCGACTTGAAAGTGGTTCTAAAGGACGTAAAAAACGATTCACTTATGAAGGCTTTTAACGTAGCCAACAAAGTAGCTTCGCTCGCGCTGGACGATTACGCCAGTTGGCTGCAAAAGGAAAAGCTGCCTAAGGCTAATAATAAATATTCCATAGGACGCGATAATTACCGTAAGATGCTGCTCTACAGCGAGGGCATTACATTGGCCCCCGAAAAAATATTGGAAATAGGACTCAATGAACTAAAAAAAGAGCAGGCAACGTTTGATGCCGCGGCGAAAACCATCAACCCAAATAAAAAACCTATCGATGTGTACCACGACCTTCAAAAAGAGCATCCCGTTGCTGATAGCCTGATACCGTTTGCCAAAAAGAATATTGAAGCCGTACGGCAATTTCTAATCGATAAAAACATCGTCACCCTGCCGACAGAAAAAAGGGTGATCGTAAAGGAAACACCCGAATTTGCGCGCGCTACCAGCACGGCATCCAACGATGACCCCGGCCCGTTCGAAACTAAAGCTACCGAGGCCTTCTATTATATCACACCCGTCGATAACAAATGGACCCCGCAGCAAAAGGAGGATTGGCTGCGCCAGTTTGATTATTATACCACGGATAATATTACGATCCACGAATGCTATCCGGGTCACTATACCCAATTTATGCACCTGAACGCTTCAAAAGCGACAAAGATCGAAAAGATATTCGGCAGCTATGCATTCGTAGAAGGCTGGGCGCATTATACCGAAAAGATGATGGCCGACGCAGGTTACGGCCACAACGGTGATACCGTTCGCGCGGCAAAATACCGCCTGGCGCAATCCGGTGATGCGCTGTTAAGATTATGCAGGCTTTGTGTTTCCATCAAAATGCATTGCCAGGGCATGACAGTTGACGAAGGCACCAAATTTTTTATGGATAACTGGCACCAGGGCGATAAGCCCTCACGACAGGAGGCCCTGCGCGGCACCTTTGATCCGGGCTATTTGTTTTATTCGATCGGCAAGCTGGAAATATTGAAATTGAGGGCCGATTATGAAAAACAGGAAGGCGCGAATTTCTCGCTCAAAAAGTTTCATGACCTTATGCTTGATAATGGCATGCCACAGATACGGCTGCTGCGCGAAAAGCTATTGAAGGATAAAAGCACCTGGGGTGATAACCTATGATTCCACCGATATCAAAAAAGATTACACCGATTGAAATCTGTGCAATCACAAACAAATCGGTGTAATCATCCCGATAACCATCGGGAAATAATCGGTGTCGTATTACCGTGAAGGCGGTGGCGGTGGTCCCGGCGCGCCCGGAGGCGGCGGTGGCGGTGCCATATGCTTTTCGGCGCAACTCGTGATCAGCATGGTGCAAATAGCTCCAAGTGCTATCATGCTTAATATTCTCTTTTTCATAGTTTTAGATATTGATATAACTTATAAGCGGCAAGGCCCGGAATTGTTTTCAGAAATCCAGATTAGAGCCTAGTGGCTTGTTGCGATCAAAAGGACCTTGGAACGTTGCAATAGTTAAAGCCCCCCTCCCGGGTGAGATTTAGAGGGGGCTGCTGGTGCCCTTAATGACTTGCAGTAGAATCCAGTTTAGCTAAGCTGCGCTTCTCCGGCGGAAGGGCTTTGTATTTTTTATACGAATCGTTGATATACACCGCAAGCGATTCGCTGTTATTGCCGGTGATAAACCGATAACTCGGGCGGAACAAGGTCATAAAATCTTCCAGTTCCTGCCCTTTCAGCGGCACTATACTGCCTACGTAGGCCCTCGTATATACCTTGTCAACTATCCGCTCTTCCTGCTCGGTCCGGAAATATTTCTTCAGGCGGCGGGCATTGCGTGCGTCGCGGCTAAACCAGGTTGACGGCGAAAGCGGGTACACTTTGGCCTTCTCGTAAACCTCGGGGTATTCCTTATGCGGATCGAAACTCGTTGTGCGCGTAGCGGTAATGGCAACCTCGCGGAGTTGTATCGGCTGGTTTTTCAGTTCGACGCGCTTTTGAGAAAGATCGACGACATACAGGGTATCGGCCGTATAGCCGGGCAAAGAAAAAACGAGCAGGTGCCCGGTTTCGGTATTGATGACAAACCGGCCCGCTTTGTCAGTCAATGTAGCCTGCTTGTTGGTCATATCCCGCACAAAAACATTTTCAAGCTTTATACCGCTGCCCCACTCCATCACAACACCCTTAACAAGCGTTTGGGCATACAGGCCGCTGCCGGCCAGGAGAAATAAAAGTGTTATGGAGAATTTGGTTCTCATAAAGATATGATAGATAGGTTAAATATAAGGGGTTTATAACTAAAACTTACATGAACAGGCTATAGTTTTGAATTTAACATTTAACTGACGTTAAAGTCAACAAAAAACCCGGCTTCCACCGGGTTTTGTAAATTATTGAGGTTTGTTCCAAACGTTGTTATCTGGATTAATATCAGGGAATACTTTATCCGGATCGTAAGTTACCGATTGTATCTCATCGGCCGATGGGTATTTAAATGTCCATGTATTATTACGTTCCCATATTTCCACAGGCAGTTTCACGCGGTCTGTTTTACCCGTCACGGTCTTGATCTCCAGTGTTACCGGCATTGCCATTTTTTGCAGGTTGTCGATAGTGATCAGGCTAAATTTAGTAGTGTCATTCACTTTCACGTATTTCACGTCGCTCACCGCAACATCCAGCTGCCAGTTGTTCAGGAACCAGCCGCGCCAGAACCATTGCAGGCTCTCGCCGCCGGCGTTCTCCATGGTGCGGAAAAAGTCGTCAGGTGTGGGGTGCTTGAATGCCCATTTTTTGATATAGGTCCTGAAAGCAAAGTCGAAACGATCAGGGCCCAATACCTGCTCGCGCAGCATCGTAAGGCCTGCGCCGGGTTTTGCATATAATAATATACCTGTGTTTCGTTCTTTCAAATTTGCCGGCTGGCTCAGCACAGGTTCAAGGGCGGTATGGGTGAATACCTGCGCAGCACGGTGCATATCCGCGGGGCTGCGCCTGTATTCGCCATTGTTAAAGTCATAGGTCGACAGGGTATTGATAAAAGTATTAAAACCTTCATCCATCCAGCCGTAAAGGCGTTCGTTTGATCCTACGATCATCGGGAACCAGGTATGGCCAAATTCGTGATCGTTTACGCCCCAAAGCTGACCCTTTTTTGCCTTGTATCCGCAGAAAACAATGCCGGGATATTCCATGCCGCCTACGATGCCTGCCACTGCAGTAGCTGCAGGATAAGGGAACTCGAACCATTGTTTAGAATTGTATTCGATAGATTTCTTTACATACTCTGTCGAACGGCCCCAGGCGTCGTTGCCGTCGCTTTCTATCGGGTAGGCCGATATAGCCATTGATTTTTTGCCGCTCGGCAGGTCCATCTTCGCCGCGTCGATAATAAATGCCGCCGAAGACGCCCACGAACAGTCGCGCGCGTTATGTATTTTAAAGTGCCAGGTCAGCTCTTTTTTGCCCGCCGGGCGCGATGACGGCTCGGTAACTTCCTGCGCTGTACGGATCACAACCGTTTTTTCGCTTTTGGCGGCTTCGGCCCAGCGTTTTTGCTCCGCAGGCGTATAAACATCCTGCGGGTTCAGCAACTCGCCCGATGCCACAACGATATGGTTGGCGGGAGCGGTAACGGTCAGGTCAAAATCACCGTATTCGAGGTAAAACTCACCCGGACCGGTATAAGGCTGCGTGTTCCATCCCATTACATCGTCATACACACACATGCGCGGGTACCATTGCGCCACCTGGAATATCTTACCATTCTTGGTATCCTGTATACCCATGCGATCGGAACCGTAATTTGGCGAAATGAACGACCATTCGATCTTCAGCTTCACCTGGCCGCCATTGGGAGCAATATCATTCGGCAGGTACACTTCCATGCGGGTATCGCTCACCAAAAATTTAACCCCGGTAGCAACGCCTTTAGCGTCGATCACTTTTACCGATTTGATCTTGTCGCCGGCGTCAAAAACCTGCCCGCGGCCCCAGTTGCGACTTAGCTGCTGCGGCGGGGCATTAGGGTCTCTGGGGTTACTGACCCACGGTACAATAGCCGAACCGCGCGAATCCTGGCGGAACAGGTTCTGATCGAGCTGCATCCACAGGAAGCCCAGTTTTTGCGGGCTGTTGTTGGTATAGGTCAATACTTCGGTACCCGTAATTTCATTGGTCTGGTCGTTCAAACGGGCGTTCAATTGGTAATCGGCCCTGTTCTGCCAGTACTTTGCACCCGGCGCACCATCGGAGGCCCGAAATTCGTTCCCATTTTTGGAATAAAAGGGCGGCCCGAACGTTTCGTGGTAGTCGTAAACAGAATTGGTTGGTGCGGGGGCAACCGGTACGAGCTGTACCCGCTGCGGCGCCGCTTGCGGGGCTGGTGGCGTAGCCGGCTGCTGGGCCTGCGCCACGCTAACGAAGGTTAAAAAAGCCAGTGATAACACGGCTATTTGTTTCATTTTCATATCAGTTCAGTTAATTAGCCGCGCAAGTTAATATAAAATGAAGATTTGTTCGCCGGGTAAACTAATTGTTACCTAAGCGGGTGGTTTTCGGCTTATAGTTTGGCAGTTGATTAGGTTGAATGGTTAATGGTTGATTGAGTTGGTTTGAAAGTCCGAACAACGTAATCAACTCAATTCAACTTAATCTAACTTACTCAACTAACCCAGAAAATGCTCCCTGTAAACTTGCTCCTCAAACCCGAAGAACAGGAATTTACCGTCTTCTATAACGGGGCGTTTGATAATGCTCGTTTTTTCCTGTAACAGCGGGAAGGCTTGCTCTGCCGAGGTGATGCTTGCTTTGGTCTGATCGTCGACCTCTTTCCACACGGTTGAGTTTTTGTTCAGGAATTTTTCATAGCCGGCCTTCTTATCCCACTCCTTCAGCTTTTTAGCCGATATGCCCTCTTTCTTAAAGTCATGAAACTGGAAATCAATTTGATTGGCTTTCAGCCAGGTAAGCGCTTTTTTTACCGTGTCGCAATTGGGTATCCCGTATACTGTCATGCGGCGAAATTAATGATTTATTTGCTGCCGCTGTCTCCGCTTTTATTGCCGCTCTTTATGTCGTCATTTTCTATGCCGTGCTTATTCTTTTTGATATCTTCCTTCAGCTTGCCAAAACGGTAACTCAGCCCGATGTTGACCGACCTGAACGGGTTTTGGTATACGCTGCTCCGGTAAAAATTGTCGTCGCGGGTATAGGTGGTGTACTTCCGGTACTGGCTGAAAGGGTTACTTACATTCAGGATAATGGAAACTTTTTTGTTCAGCACATCTTTCGAAGTGCTTATGGATGAGAATATGTAATTGCTTGATTTGCCCTGTAGCAATACGTTTGCGGTGTAAAACCCGCCATTGATGCCCGCGCGCCAGGTATCGGTAAAGCGGTAGCCCATGTAAGCAAAGGTGTAGCCCTGTATACCCTGGTTAGAATAGAGCTTGCCATTAATAAACCCGCGCAGGAAGACGTACGAAATATTACCGTTGATATTCAGGTTCAGCTTTTTGGTGATCGGGTAATTCACGCTGATATTGACACCAAGGTTCCTGTCGCTTCCTACGTTCTGGTAGGTCGTGTAGGTCACCGTATCCAGCAATTTGGTTACGTTCTGGATGGTATTACCGGCAAAGGAGTAGCTCAGGCCGAGGTTAATATATCCTTTTGAAAATTTACTGTAGTTCAACTCAAAAGTATGGTTCAGCACCGGCTTCAGATTGGGGTTACCCGTACTGATGAACTTTGAGTTCAGGCTATCCACAAAAGGGTTCAACTGCGATATATCCGGCCGTTGGATACGGTTGGTAAAGCCAAAATTGATGCTCGACCCCTTAAACTTACGTTGGACGGATACCGAAGGTATCACATTAGTATAATTCTGGTTTACCGGCAAATTTTCGGTCACAAAATTGGCATTCACAACTGTATTTTCCACTCTCACGCCGCCTTTAAATGACCAGTCCTTCAGGTTCAGCTGGTAGGTATTGTAGATGCTGTAAATGTCCTGTTTGTAATTGAAATTATTGTCAGAAAGGGGGTTATCGATATAAGTGTTATTCACGGTGTCCAGGTCGCCCGTTTGAAAATCACTGAAGTTGTTACGCAATATAGCTTTTGCGCCGCCTTCGATATTTAGTTTTTTTATTGGATGCACATAATCAGCCTGGAAGGTTTGCTCAGTCGTGCCCGTGTTGTTTTGCTGCTGCAGGCTGGGCTGGTCGTAATTAAAGCGGTCAAAAACATCGATATTATTATGCTGCCCATTCGGCGACTTTGAATATTTGTAGGACAGCGTTAGCAGCCTGTCCTTATTGCTTTTAAATCCCAGCTGGTAGTTGAACCCGACATCAAAACCATTCCACGAAGTGGATGCGATGTTATTCTGGCGGTAACTTTGGGTTAGCGCCCCCGCCGGATCGAAAGTTTGCGAAAAAAGGTCGTTGGTGTTGTTGAATTTCGCACCGTTCAGGTCAAGGCTGGCGGTTAACAGGTTCAGGCTGTCTATTTCATAGCTCAGCTCCTCGCTGTTGTAAATGAAATGCCCGTTATTGGTGCTTTTGCCGGACTGTTCCAGGTCCGATGCGAAATTGCCCGTTGTTTGCAGCGAGTTTTGAGAGGTGCTATGTGTAATGGTGCGGTCGCTGCCGCCCGTGTACATCGACAGGCCGAACTTGCCGGCCTTTACAGTAAGCGAGGTGCTACCGCCCGGCCCGTAAAGGCTGTTATAACGCAAATTCACGCTGCCATTATAGCCCTGGTCAACCTTTTTGTTGGTAATGATATTGATGATACCCGCCAGGCCTTCGGCATCGTATTTTGCCGGCGGTGTGGTGATCACTTCTATCTTCTGGATACTGCTTGCCGGCATCGACTTGAATACATCCGAAGGATTATGCGCCACCAATGACGATGGCTTGCCATTGATGAGTATCTTATAATTGCTATTGCCTTTTAGCTGTATATTGTCATTCGCGTCGATAGTCAGCAACGGCACCTTGCGCAGCATGTCGAGTACGTTTTGGGTTTTGGTTTCCGGGTCAGCTTGCACGTCATAGCTTATGCGGTCTATTTCCTGTTTTACCAAAGGCTTGGTTGCAGTGATAGAAACACCGGCCAGTTGTTTGCTCGATGCTGACAAAGCTATTTTCCCAACATTGATCTCAGTGCCATCTTTTGGCACTTGTATCACCTTATTGCTATAGCCTATAAACACGAAAGTGAGTTGATATACCCCACCTGGTGTCGCTTTTATCGAAAATGAGCCGTCATCTTTGGTCAGCCCGCTCCGGATAGCCGTTTTGGTTTTGGCATCCTGCAGGGTAACGGTAACAAAACTTATGGGGGCTTTGGTCGCCGAGTCGGTTACCGTGCCTTTAATAATCATCGAAGGTTTCGGAGCAACGGCAGTTTGCGCGAGAACTATAGTTGAAAGGAAACAGGAGAAAAATAAGGTTATAAATAATTTCATATAAGGTTTAGACGATTTGACGACGTAAAATAGGGCATATTGCGCGCAAAGGAAAACATTTTAACATTATTTAACTAACCGATTAGTTTTGTAACGGAGGTTTTACCTGTTAATCGGAATTTATACTGTTTTACTTATTCCCGCCCGAATTGCCGCTACTGCTGCCACCGCCGCTTTTCGTATCGTCGTTATTGATGCCGTGCTCGTTCTTTTTGATCTGGCTATTCAGCTTACCGATCCTGAAATTGAAACGAACCGCGAACGAACGATAATAATTTTGGTTAGATAAGTTCTGGTAAAACACCGTCGAATTTACCGTAGTGCGGATAGTATTAAATTTGGTGTAAGGGTTATTGGCGACAAGGACAATGGTCATCTTTCTGCCGAAGAACTCTTTCGAGAAAAGATATTGGTTAAAGATAAAATCGCTGGTGCGACCCTGCAAATTCACCTGCCCGCTGAAGAAGCCCGCGTTGAACGAGAAGGCATAACCGCTGGTACCAAACTTGTAGCGGATATTGCCAAAAGCATTGCCCGTAAAGCCATCATTGTGATATGTGCTGCCATCGAACGTGCCGCTCAGCCACACATGGTTCACCTGCCCGTTAAGGCTCAGCGTAAAATTTTTGGTGAAGCTCATATTGGTGTTGATGTTCAACCCCAGGGTTCTGTTGGTACCCAAATTCTCGAAGGTGGTATAAGTTACATTTTGCAGCGAATCGCCTACCAGCTCCCGGTGCAGGGTCGAGACATTTTGTATCGAGTTGTTGGAGAACGCGTAGCTCAGGTCGACATTGATGGCATTTTTTGCGAAATTACTATAGGTCAGATCAAAGGTATTATCCAGTTCGGGCCGCAATTGCGGGTTACCGGTGGTGATGAACGTAGGGTTCGTCTTATCAACAAAAGGGTTCAGCTGGAATATGCCAGGGCGTTGTATACGCTGCGTGAATCCCAAATTCAGACTACTGCTTTTAAAGCTACGTTGTATGGATATCGATGGGATCAGGTTGCTGTAACTGGGCGCGGTTGTTACCCCCGAAGACATAAAATCGGCGCTTAACGCGGTGTGTTCCAACCGCAGGCCGGCTTTGCCCGTCCATTTGTCCAACTTCAGCTGATACGAATTATAGAGGCTTAAGATATTTTGATGATAGTTAAAATTGTTGGTCAGCGAGTCAATGGTTACATACCGCTGGGTTAGGCTATCCCGGTCATCCACATGGTAATCGCTGTAATTATTCCGGAGGATGGCCTTCGCGCCCGCCTCGATCGAAAGCTTTTTGTTCAGCGGTGCGGCGTAATCCACTTGTATCGTATGGTCCTTATTGCCTGCATTGTTATACTGCTGATAGTCGGGGTATGACGCCAAAGGGTAGCTGAACCTGTCGCTAAATAGGTTGTCGTTGAATTGCTTATTGGGCGCATAGCTGTATTTATACGAAAAAGTAAGCAGCATATCCCTTGATTTCTTAAAGCCCAACTGATAATTGACAGAGGCATCAAAACCGGTAAAGCTGCTGTTACCCGAATTATCCAGCGTATAACGCTGCGTGGTCACACCCAGGCTATCCGTAACAGAATTCTGCGGCCCGTACTGATTTTGCTTATTGCCGAAAAGGTCGATGGAAGCGGTTACAAGGTTCAGCGAGTCGATCTCGTAGCTCAGTTCGGTACCACCATAATGGAAATGCACTGTTTGCGTATTGTAACCGTTCTGCGCGATAGTGGTTTGAACATTGCGCGTACCGGGCACGAATATGTTTTCAATATTGTCAGAGCCTGTTGTCAGCGTACCGCCGCTGCCCAGGCCTCCAAAAAACGACATGCCGAACTTGCCTTGCTTCAATGTGCCGTTTAAGTTATAGCCGGCACCGAATACCGTGTTGAACCTGGTGTTCAGGCCGACATTATACCCCTGGTCGGCGTTGCGTTTAGTAATAATGTTAATAATACCAGACAGGCCCTCGGCGTCATACTTTGCCGGTGGTGTAGTGATCACTTCTATACGTTCGACGTTTGTGGCTGGCATGGATTTAAGGATATCCGACGGGTTCTTAGCCACCAGCGCCGATTCCTTACCGTTGATCAGTATCTTATAATTACCACTGCCCTTGAGTTGGATATTGTCATTCCCGTCAACCGACAAAAGCGGCACCTTGCGCATCATGTCCAATACCGATAAAGCCTTGCTGTCCGGATCGGCCTGGATATCGTAAGTGATCCGGTCAACTTCCTGCTTCATCAAAGGTTTAGCAGCGGTTACCGATACCTCCTGCAATTGATTGGATGAAAGCTGCAGCAATATTTTACCGATACTTACATCGCTGCTACCGTTTACCGGGATCACTTTGCTTTTGTATCCCACAAAAACCACCGCCAGTTCAAACGGTCCCGCCGAAGTGGTTTTTAAAGAAAAACTTCCGTCGCCTTTAGTAAGCCCGCTTTTAATCGCCTGGTGCGTTTTGGCGTTTTGCAGTGCAACCGTCACGAAGCCCATGGGTTTGCTGGCCGACGAGTCGATAACCGTGCCCTGTATCGTTACAGTTGGAGCCGGCCCTTGCGCGAGCGCGAGCAGTGAGAATACCAGGAAAAACAAAGTGAGGAAAAGTGATTTCATGCGCAGGATTTGGCGGTATGACGCACAAGAATATAACTCCGTTGCGACACGCTGCTGCTATTTAACATTTGATTACCCGGATTTAACACTTTTTAACTAATCGGTTAGTATTTCCGGAGAAAACTCACCCTTTTAGGGGGATGTTACTGGCTTACTGTGACTTATGAAAAACGAGCGAGCATTTTTTTATCAGAACTATTTCCTTCCCTGACAGACGATTGATCGGATAAGATCATACGGCACGCGTACCTGTTGCGAAAACTTATTGCGAAGGATAATAATAGAATAGTTACGATCAAGTCCCTGCTCATTATAGGCCATAAATCCAGGCCAACCGCCGGTGTGATATACGCTCGGCCCTACTCCATCACGGTTAACAATGTGCCACCCAAAACCATAATCCATATTCCCGTCAGTCACTTTGCCCGCAGATAGAATTTCGCGCCAGTCATCTTCTGAGGCAAAACTGTGCAGGTAAACAGCCTGATCCCAAATCAGCATATCTTCTATTGTGCTGTTTACACCATCCTCTCCGTATATACCATCCTCCCAAAGTGCTTGCTTCCATACAGGATGTTGTTCGGGCATAACAAATTGTTTTAAACTATCATCATACTGATAACCTGTTGCATAGTTATCAACGGACCTTGGCCTGGCACGTCGTGTATAAATAATCGTATTATTCATACCGAGCGGTTTGAAAATTTTGGTCTCCATATAGTTGGTAAATGTTAAACCCGATACACGTTCGATTACCGTAGCCAACAAAGCATAGCCCGTATTGCTGTACATATATTTTTGACCAGGAGTGAATAAAAGATCAGGATGGTATTGGATAAGCATATTCAGCATATCGTCGTTTGTGGCAAATTTTGTCTTATCCCAATGCTGTTCAAAAGGTGGAAGATAATCCGGCAATCCCGACGTATGATTCAAAACCTGGCGGATGGTTATTCCTTTGTAAGGTAACTCTGGAATGAATTTACTGAGCTGATCATCAAAGTTCAATTTGCCTGCTTCTTTTAACATAACGATGCCCATTGCCGTAAACTGCTTTGAAACAGAAGCCAGCAGAAAACGTGTACCGGGATTATTGGGCACATTTTTCTCTATGTCAGCCAGACCGAAACTCTTCTGATATACAGGTTTTCCATTTGCAGCAATCAAAACATTTCCGCTGAATTGCCCGCTATCATACAATTTATTGAAGATGCTATCGATGCGAACATAGCCGGTTTGTTGAGCATGAGCCACTCCTCCGCAAAATATGAGGAGTATAAATCCAATTATATTTAAGTTTTTCATTGTTATAATTTTACATATACGAAATTATTCGTATATCGATTCCCTTATTACTAAACTTGGTTTATTTTCAATAAGTATGGTTGTTATTTGATCTCCGGATCGCTGGAATCAATGTCTATTCCCAGTCCCATGCTGCCGGTTTTGGCGTCATAATGCATCCCAAAGTTGGGATCATTCATGATCTGCCGGGTCAGCTCATAACGCGGTTCTGAAAGATATTTGTTTTTCAATTTTTCATGAATTTCATCAGGCTGCTTTTTGCCGTTCACGGTCAAAAACTTATTGGTCAGTTTGAACGACGCCAGGTCGCTCTTGTCCCTGATCACATTTTCGCTTACCAGGTCGTCAGTCACATTGGATATAATATCATTCAGGGGAATTGGAGACTTGAAAAATCCTTTCCGCTGCATATCAAGCCCCGCCAGTTTGCGCTGCTGCATAGATAGCTCCGCATTCGGCGACCATAATTTCGGTCGTGGCTGTTGCTTCAAGCGCATATCTTGCGCCGCAAATTGCCGTTGTTTCAACATCATCTGCTGCGGGCTGGGCATTTGAAAATTAGCGTGGGCGTCATCATCTATAAAAACTCCTCTGCCAGTCATTTCAGCCGGCCCGTAGTACAAGCCGTAATTCTCACGCACGCCATACTTTGCTTTAAACTTTTGCTGCAATGCGTCAGGCTGCTTTTGTCCGTTCACGATAAATTCGGTATCGCTCAATCCAAACCATTTTACGTCGCTGGCTTTAGACACCACCTTTTCAGCCACCAGGTCGGCTATAACACCTTTTGCTCTTGCCTGCTCTGCAGCATAATTGGCGCTGTCCTGCCGCATGCGCTGCAGCATTACGCCTCGTTTCATTGCCTGGGGAGAAGGTTTCCAATCCAGTTTGTCCATTTTAAACGGCTTTGGCTTTAAAGTAAAACGCATGGAGCTATCACCGGAAAGTTTAAACTTGTTGCTGAATGGCTTAAAATCTTCGTCGAAAGCTTTAAACTGAGCGGTGTCCACAAATCTCTTTTTCTCAAATTTTTTATCACCCTTATACTTTGCATTCGGCGAGTGTGCTTTCGAGAAAGCGATATCTTCCTGTGTAACCATTCTTTTTTCGGCAATAGTCCGGTCGATACCCCGGACCATATATTGATAATTTGGCAGCAAGGCTTCATCAACCGCCACGTTATCAATTTCCATCGACACCAGCTTATTATCAGCAACGATACAATGATATCGCTTACCGTTCACATCTACCGCGACGAAGTTGCTATTGGCCAGGTCGGCGTCGCCGTCCTTAAACAATATGCTGATAAATTTGATCGTTGTGTCCGGCTTTTTAACCGTAGTATCCCCGGTAAAAGCGGGTTGCTTATGATGAATGGATTGTAACTGGCTCACCGGTTTGAGAGCCGCGAGCCTGGCAGCAGCCGCCGTATCGTGTTTTTTTGTGATCACGTGGATCAGATTCCGGACCGCGCGGGTGGTCGTCTTGGGCATAGTCGTGAATGCCGACAATAATATAAGTCCTGCCGCTAAAACCACTTTTTCTACCATACTTAGTCTTTTATTTTCCTGGTTCACCATGCGTTTCAGGCGGTCGCGTAATTGATTACCAGAGCCGATGCTCATCACCAGGCTCGTGCTGCTCGTATCTTCAAATCCAAAAGATAGCAGTGCTTCCAGGTAATTAGCCTTGCGGTTCATTCGGCTCAGTACCATATCGTCGCAGCAGGCTTCACGTTCGGCACGGATAAGCGACGATAGCCATAGTAAAGCGGGATTGAAGAAAAATATGGTTTCAACCAATCCCTGCAAGATATTGACCAGGTAATCGCGGCGGCGGATATGCGCCAGTTCGTGCCATAAAATGCTTTCCAGTTGCTCGGCGGGCAGCTGTAATATTATACCCATCGGCAACAGGATCACCGGTTTCAGCCAGCCCACAGCCACGGGCACCTTTACCAGTTCCGACTGTAGCAGGTTCACCGCCCTGGTTACGCCGATCTGCCTGCTGAACTCGGCTATCTTGAGCTTAAACTCATCAGCAACAGCGTGCACTTTATAAGTCCGTATGCGCTGGATATAGATCAAACCGCTTACCATTTTCAGGCTCTTCAGCACAAAAAACAGGAGCCAGGCCATAAATATCACATTAATATATTGGTTTAGGAATCCGATGAGTTTATCCAGCGGACTCAAATGCACTTCCGCTTTACTTATGATGATAAACGTTTTAGCGTCGGAATGAAAAGTATTTCCGGCATGCGGCGACAATTGAAGTGTTCCGGGCGAACGCATTTCGAGGTAGAACATTACTCCCGCCGACACTACAAAAAGCACGAGGATACCGCATAGAAGCCGGTAGCGCAAATCAGCGCTCGACTTGCGTGTTAACATGATCACCAGGCCGGTCAGCAGCGCGACGGCGAGGCCTATCCAAAGCGAGTGGATCAGCGTCCAGCAGATGGCTTTGATCGTATGATCCGGGATATAGGGCGTCCAGTTTTTCATAACTCTATGATTTTTGATCGATCTTTTTGATCAGTTCCTTAAATTCTTCCATTTCTTTGGCCGACATTTTTTTGTTGCCCAGCAACTGCATCATCAGGCTGCTCGCCGAACCGTTGAACAACGTATCTACCACCCGGTCGAGCATCAGCCCTTTGGTTTTGCCTTCCTCTACCGCTGCCGAATACACGTGCTTCATCTGGCTTTCATCTTTGGTGAGGAAACCTTTTTCGAGCATGATGAGCATCAGCTTTTGGGTCGACATGTAGTTCACTTCGCGTTTTTCCTCGTTCAGCTTGTCGTTCACAAAACGCACCGTCGACGGGCCGAACTGCCATAATACCTGGAGTATTTCCAGTTCTGATTTGGTAGGCTCCGATGATGTGCTTTTATCCTGTTTAAATGATTTCATAAAACAAACGTAAGAAAAATTTCTTATACTACAAATAAAAAGTAAGAAAGTTTTCTTACCACTGAGAAAAATTGTTGTAAACACTTGAAAATCACAGGAAAAATTATTTAGGGAATATTAAGTCCGGACACTTGTATTGATCAGTCATCAATGCCGTAGCCGGTGATCTTGTTTTGAGAATCAAATTGTATGACCATGTCCAGGTAGTCGTATCCGTAGTCCAAACGGTAACGATAGGTTCGCCTGCTATTCCTTTCCCGCCGCTCAATCAACATTACAGAATAAATCTTACCACTAATCGCGCCCGCCAATGTCCGCGCTTGATCTTTCTTATAAAGCTTAGCAAGTTCCCTGGATAATGTACTGGTGTCGATAGCAGAATGCTGCTGTAGTCGATTAACGAAGTTTTTCACCCTGACTGTAATTTCTGGTTCTTTATCAGCGAGGGCCTTTGCGGGCAGGGGTTTTAACGCAGGCATAAAGAATCCGGCAATGTTTTGCGCCATGCGCTCTGCATTTACGCTGCCAACATTGGTTAGAACGATTACCGAGAGCTTATCGTCAGGAAACAATTCAAAATCCGACCGAAACCCCGGAACACCGCCGTCATGATGTACGCGCAGATGATTATTAACTGAATCGATAAACCAGCCGAAGCCATAATGTGTGTTTTTACCGTCATTCAATTTCATAGCTGTCCACATTTGTTTTTTACTGGCGGCTTTTAAAAGGTCATTGGTGCAGAGCATCCTATACCATTTTGCCAGATCCGTTATACTGGTAAGAAAAGCTCCGCTTGGTCGGAGCGCAAGCCATATTTCTGCGTTTTCCCAGCCCGCGCTTGTGCTTTTGTAGCCGCCTGCACGGTTTGGGACCAGATCGGTCATATTGCATGTGCGGGTTTGGCTCATGCCGGAGCGCTCAAAAATATGTTTGCTGATCCACCCGCCCCAATTCGCGCCGGTAATTTTTTCAATTATTGCTGCGAGCACATAATAGTTCATGTTGCTGTAGTCCCATTGCGTGCCTGGTGTGAAATCAAGTGGCAAGGAGTAAATGGCTTTTATATCTTCACTTAGCGGGCGTACTTTAGGCGGGTCAAAGTCAGGGGCATCTCTAACCAGTCCCGAGGTGTGGACAAGCAGGTTACGTACGCTAATGCCTTCCCAGGCCGGGGGCAAACTGTCGAGGTACTTATTGATCGGTGAATCCAGTTTTATCTTTCCATCCTGTTGCAATAGCATTACGCCGGCAGCAATAAACTGTTTGCTGAGCGAGCCGATCTTGTAAACGGTTTGATTAGTGGCAGGCGAACGGGTTTCAATATTAGCAAAACCATAACTTTGCATTTTCAGAATTTTCCCTTCTTTCAAAACGGCTACCGAAAGTCCGGGGATGTGTTTTTTTGACATCATCAACCGGATATACTCATCTGTTTTTTCACCGGCTGAACCGGCTATCTGCTGGGCTTGTGCAGTTAAGAAACAACCTAACGCAAGCAATGTAGTCACGCCTGAGAATAAAAGGATTTTTTTCATGTTATCGTGATATGTTATTTGATGAAAAGAAGATTTCATCGATCAAACGCAAGAAATCTTTCTTACAAGCCAAATAAAAAGTAAGAAATTTTTCTTATGTTATGAAAAATTGTTTTAAACTTGTAAGAAAAATTTCTTATGTTATGAAAAGGATAATATTTTTCTGCCTGTTTAGCAGTACGCTATCGGCTTTTTCGCAGTCAACCCCTACAACGATCATCACTTCTTTTGACCATATTATTGATTCTTTATACAAACCATCAGAGCCGGGAGGGGTTGCTCTGGTTGCCCGGCATAACCAGGTTTTATATAATCACGCATTCGGAATGGCTAATATGGAGCTCCATGTCAAAATGCAACCGGATATGGTTTTTGAGATCGGCTCTATGACCAAGCAGTTTACCGCCGTTTGCATACTGCAACTAATGGAACAGGGGAAACTGAAACTGGATGATCCTATTAATAAATATCTGACCGATTGCCCGGCTGCATGGCAACCGATAACGATTGAACACCTTTTAACACATACTTCGGGCATTGTCGATGAGGCAGGACCGCAGGCGGCTTTAACGGATATTGTGAAGTTATACCGGGATAAATCTTTAGCTTCAATTCCGGGCACTAAAAAGGTATACAGTAATATAAGCTATAATCTTTTAGGATTCATCATTGAAAAAATTTCAGGAATGCCTTACCCGGATTACCTGCAAAAAAAAATCCTGTCACCGTTGGGTATGAATGACACCTATTATGGAAGCAACGAACGCATTATTCCCGGCCGCGTTCCGGGTTATATTAAAGCGAAAAGAGGAAATGGTTTTTTAAACTCTTATATGTTTATTACACCGTCGGCAGCGGGCGCTTTAATTTCTAACACCACTGACCTGCTTAAATGGAACCAGGCACTTATAAGCGGCAAGTTGATCAAACCGGAAACGTTGAATAAGGCCTGGTCATCTTATCAACTGGCAGATGGTAAAAGCAGCTATTACGGCTATGGATGGGAAACGGACGGTACGATACAGGGAAGTTCCATTATTGAACACGGAGGTGTTGCCGTCGGTTATCTTACCGATGCTATTTATCTGCCTAAGGAAGATATTTACGTGGCCGTTCTGACCAATCAAAGAGGTGTGCTGCCCGAAATAGTTGCCGCTAACCTGGCCGCCATTACTATAGGTAAACCCTATCATTTGAAAGAAATCGCACTAAACGATGACTCGCTGAAGGCTTATACCGGAGTGTATAAACAAGCCGATGATACAGTCGCTCGTTATATCACATTAAACAATCATCATTTGTATTACCAACGGGCTGGGGGCCCGAAAATACTAATCAGGCCCTTCGGCAGTGACCAATTCTATTTTGATAATTTTTCTGTTCAGGGAAAAGTTACACGTGACGCAGGTAAACGCATAGCTGCATTAGAACTTTTTAATATGCGCCATATGAATGAACCAATAAACGTTTTAAAGAGAACCAATTTACCTCTTCCCGGAAATTGAAAGTTTACAAACCTTATTTATTATACCGTGTCATGGTCAGCTCGGTGCCCACGGTCGCAAAGCTTTTGATCATTTCGATGGAGCGATCTATCAGCGCCGGGAGCTCGGGGAGTTCGTCATCGTCAAAGCCGCTGAGCACATAATCCACCTGCCGGCCTTTGGGGAAATTATCGCTTACGCCGAAACGCAGGCGGGCGTAGTTATTGTGGCCGAGCGTCATTTCGATATGCTTTAGACCGTTATGGCCCGCGGCGCTGCCTTTCGGTTTCAGGCGGAGGGTGCCCAAAGGCAATGCGATATCATCAACAATCACCAGCACGTTTTCGATAGGGATCTTCAACTCCTGCATCCAGTAATTAAGCGCCTTACCGCTCAGGTTCATATAGGTCGAAGGTTTTACCAGGTGCAGCATCCGGCCCTTATAGGGTATCTCGGTATAATAGCCCAGGCGCATGTTATAGAACTTCGCGTTTTCCTGTTTCGCGAATTCGTCCAGCACCATAAAGCCGATGTTATGCCGCGTATCAGCATATTCCTGCCCTATGTTCCCTAAACCGATGATGAGATATTTCATTTTAGTTGATAGCTGATGGTTCATAGTTCATGGCCATCAAAGGCTCAATAATACAAAAATAGCGATGGGTTTAAGTCCATCGCTATTAAAATCGGTGAAATCATTCACTAATCGGTGAAATCCTCTTAATTATTTCTTAGCTGCAGCAGCATCCTGCTCAGCCTGGCGCAATGCACGTGAAGTCGTAATCGACAGGATAGTATCTTCCTTAGCATTGGTGATGGTCAGTTTGTCAAATTTCAGGTCGCCAACACGTACCGATCTGCCTACTTCTAAACCTTCGATGCTTACGTCGATATTATCCAGGTGATCTTTAGGTAACGCTTTGATACGCAGTTTGCGTAATTTCTGCACCAGTTTACCACCCATCTTCACACCCGGCGAAGTTCCGGTGATGCGGATAGGAATTTCGATGGCGATAGGTTTCTTTTCATCCAATTCTAAAAAGTCAACATGCAGGATCTGCTCTGTCAACGGGTGGAACTGGATGTCCTGGATAATAGCCTGTGTTTTTGTACCTGCAACGGTAATGTCGATGAAATGAACGACCGGTGTATAAATTACCGGCTTCAAATCAGCTGCGGACACTGAAAAGTGGGTTTGGGTTTTCCCACCGTAAAGCACTGCAGGCACCAGGCCTTCATAACGCAGTTCTTTAGCGTCGCGTTTCCCTACGTTCTCTCTTGGAGAACCGCTAATAGCAATTGATTTCATTTGTTTTTATTTATTATTTATTTAAAAGTTCATAGTTGATGGTTCATAGTTCATCGCAAACCCTGCTACCACCTCCTATTTTATCTTTGCTTAATAGTCACCGATCTGTTCGCTATGAACTATGATCCATGAACCATAAGCTATCTTAATCCACTTTAAACAACTGGCTTATCGAACCGTGTTCGTTTACATTTAATATCGCCTTGGCAAACAAGTCGGCAGTCGACAATACTTTTATCTTGCTGCTTTGGTGCTTAAGCGGTATTGTATCGGTAACTATCAGTTCGGTCAGTACCGAATTTTCTATTGTCTCGTATGCCTTGCCCGATAATACCGGATGCGTACATACAGCTCTTACACTTTTGGCCCCGCGCTCCATGATCAGGCCGGCTGCTTTCGCCAAAGTTCCTGCGGTATCACAGATATCATCGATCAGCACAATATCCTGGTCAGTTACATCACCTATCAGGGTCATGGATTCGATCTCGTTCGCGCGTTTACGGCGTTTATCGCAGATCACCACTTCCGCATTAAAGAATTTGGCAAAACTGCGCGCCCTGTACGATCCGCCCATATCCGGCGATGCGATGGTCAGCGCTTCCAAACCCAGGCTTTTGATGTAGGGCACAAATATGATCGACGCATCCAAATGGTCGACCGGTATATCAAAGAACCCCTGTATCTGCGCGGCGTGCAGGTCCATCGTCATAATGCGGTTGATACCTGCGGCTACCAGCAAATTAGCCACCAGTTTTGAACCTATTGCCACGCGTGGTCTGTCCTTCCTGTCCTGGCGGGCCAGTCCAAAATATGGAATAACAGCGGTTACATAATGCGCCGACGCGCGCCGCGCTGCGTCGATCATCATCAGCAGTTCCATCAGGTTATCCGTCGGCGGGCAGGTGGATTGTATTAAAAACACATCGCAACCGCGCACCGTTTCATTAAAGTGTGGTTGAAACTCGCCGTCGCTGAAACGCGAGACATCAACCTCACCCAATTCCTTTCCATAAGCTTTTGCAATTTTTGCGGCAAGTTCAGTAGTGCCTGAACCTGCGAATAACTTGATGGGGTTGAATTGTAATGGCATATCTTTATTTCGAAGTTTTCGCTGTTTTATTTTTTTCAGCGGCGCTCAAGAGGGCTTCGCCGTTTTGAATGTTCAATTTCGAAATTATTTATCAAACCTTATTAAAAAATAATTCGGATTTCAATTCTCAATCAGACCAAATCCGAAATCGAAAATCCGAAATCCGAAATTCTTTATAGTTGTCCGACCAGGATTCGAACCTGGACTAAATGAACCAAAATCACTTGTACTACCCTTATACTATCAGACAATCTCGCTTCAGTTTGTTAACCATTCTGAAATGAGGTGCAAATATAGGACGAAATTTTGAACTTCAAAAGTCAATTTGAAAATAGCATAAAACTCATACAAGCGGGCCTGAAAACAATTTGTTAAACCATTTAAAACTACCGAAGTCAGATTAAACAACCTGGATGTTTATTAATTTAAGCCATCCATTCTGCCTTAATCATTAATTTCAACCCCGTAAGCGCTTTTTATGAATATCCATTTCAACCTGTTTAACATCATACTTCTTTTAGGAACACTACAGGGCCTTATTTTAAGCCTCATGCTTTTGTTTTCAAATAAGGATAAAAGACAAAGCAAATACTTTCTTACTGCATTTATGTTTGTTTTGGCTTATAACAGTTTCGGAACTTTTTATTGGAGCGCCGGCCTAAATGTTCCATGGCTTGCTTTTTTTGATGGCATATTCCCTTATACTTTTATTTTTAGTGTGGGATCAAGTTTTTACCTTTATATAAAAACTACCATTGAACCGGGTAAAATTCCGCCAAGAACAATTTTCAGAGCCTATTTACCGGCAATAATAGATTTCGCTTTCCGTATCCTCCTGTTGGTTTACGCCATTTTCAACAAAAAAGGCATATCATTAGGAGTCAATGCCCGCTCTATTGATGCCATTTACCAGCCAATTGCGCAGGTATTGATGGTAATGATTTTCTGGGCATATCTTATATCAGCAATACTTCGGTTTAGAAAGCAGAGCACTGATATGCTCCAAACCACTGAAGCATCTTTTGCCATGGAACAAAGCCTGGCCAGCAAATGGACAAAAGTGCTTTTGATAGTAATGTCCATAATTGCCCTGGCATGGGCCATAACTATTTTCGGTTCCCTGTTGTTTAATATTACAGGTATCGGGTATTTTGCGCCGATCGAGATCATCCTTGTCATTTTTGTTTATTGGATAGGGCTTAAAGCTTACAATCACACCAGAGTGGTTTATGTCAGCACTCAAAAAGCCGTCAAAACTTATACTGACAGTCTGGCAAGCAAAGACGTTGAAGCCTGCATCGGCCTTTTAAAAAAATCAATGGAAACGGATAAACTTTATCTTGATCCAACACTTTCGGTAAGCAAATTAGCTGAAAAACTTGATCTTAATCCCAAAACCATATCTGCTGTATTAAACCGGGAATTAGAAAAGGGCTTTAACGAATTTGTAAATAAGTACCGCATTAATGAAGTAAAAACCAAAATGCTGCGGCCCGAAAACAGTCATATTACCATAGCCGGCCTGGCTTTTGAATCGGGCTTCAATTCTTTGGCCACTTTTCAGCGTGCTTTTAAAAGTTCAGAGAACATCACTCCTAAGGAGTTTTTATCCATTCAAAAAAATAGAGGATAAATAATGCTCAAATCCCGATTTGAGCAGACCTGTACAATATTGCGGTGTAATATTGTTGTAGAAAACGCTATGAGAGGATTTTTAACATTTACAGTCTATTCACTTTTGCTATTGAATTGTAGTGCATTGAAAGCGCAGCAAAGAAATGATACCAGTGCGTTGTATAAAAAACTGGACGAATACCTGAGCTCTGCAGTAAAAGTATACAAGTTTAACGGCTCGGTCTTAATAGCCCGAAAAGGGAAGATCATTTTACAGAAAGGGTACGGATGGAAAAATGTGCCTGATCGAAAATTAAATGATTCCGGTTCCATTTTTCAAATTGGTTCGCTTACCAAGCCATTTACAGCCGAGGTCATCTTAAAGTTACAAGAACAACGTAAATTATCCATCCATGATAAGCTAAAAAAATATTTCCCCGACTATCCGAAAGGTGACAGGATAACTATTGAAAACTTACTGGCTCATACTTCAGGTATTCACAATTACACCGATGATATTGATATAAAGGATACGGCCATTATTAGCCACCCGGTGACACAGCAAAAGGTTGTGGATGCTTTTATTAATAGGCGCATGGAATTTAAACCCGGAACCAAATTCAGTTATTGTAATTCAGATTATTACTTATTAGGTATGATCATTGAACAAGTCACCGGTAAAACTTATGAAAAGGCAGTCAGAGAGACCATATTTGATCCGCTTAAAATGAACCATTCGGGATTCGACTTCATCCATCTGAACGATACTTCAAAAACAAGCGGATATATTGAAATCAGCAAGGAAAAACAAGTATTGAATTATTCAGTAGATTCTACAGTTTATTATTCTGCAGGCGGCATGTACAGCACAACCGGCGATCTGTATAAATGGGCAAGATCAATTGCGAATAAACAAATTTTATCAGAAGATTCCTGGAAACAGGCTTTTACTCCGCGCCTGGAAAAATATGGCCTTGGCTGGTGGATCGATACGCTTTATAACAGGAAATACATTTACCATAGCGGAGGGCTTATTGGTTTTATGTCCTTCCTCTCTTATTATCCTGATGATGATGTCACCATTATTTTGCTTAACAATTTTGGCAATTACGGGAACAACCTGGCTCCGATTCAAAACGCGTTGTCAGCCATTATGTTCAACCAGCCTTATTCACTTTGGGAAAATCACACTGATATTAAAACAAGTGCTGATATTTTGAAACAGTATGCCGGCGTTTACCGCCTTAATGCCGAACATTCACTGGTTGTTACCTTTAAGGATAGCAAATTATTTGTAGAGGCCTCCAACCCTAATGACAAATTGCCAAAAGTGGAATTGCATGCGGAAAGTGAAAGCAAATTCTACATAAAGGAGGCCCAATTACAATTCGAGTTTGTAAAGGATAATAATTCCTCCAAACTGGTCACTTACAATGTTCGCGGAAAAGATGCTGAATGGATCAAAATAAAATAAGGAATATTGCTGAAGGCATAGTTTGGGTTTAATTTATCCTTCAACAACCACGCCCATTGAGCAGAATTTGTCGATCCTTTCGGCCACCAACTGATCCGCATCTTTGGCTTTCAGTTCTTTCAGGTCTTTGATCAGGTGCTTTTTCAGGATAGTCGCCATCGCCACCGGGTCCTGGTGAGCGCCGCCAAGCGGTTCTTTGATCACACCGTCGATCAGCTTATTTTTCAGCATCTCGGGCGAACTCAGCTTTAATACCTCAGCCGCACGTTCCTTATTTTCCCATGTCTTCCAAAGGATTGTTGAGCAGTTCTCTGGTGAAATAACGGAATACCACGAGTTTTCCAGCATGAATACTTTATCGCCTATCGCCAACCCTAAGGCGCCACCCGACGCGCCTTCGCCAATGATGACGCAAATAACGGGTACACGCAATACCGACATTTCGAGCAGGTTGCGCGCTATGGCTTCGCCTTGTCCGCGTTCCTCGGCTTCAAGGCCAGGGAACGCACCCGGAGTATCAATTAAAGTAATAACGGGCTTATTGAATTTCTCGGCAAGTTTCATCAGGCGCAAGGCCTTGCGGTAACCTTCGGGATTGGCCATGCCAAAATTGCGGTATTGCCTTTCCTTGGTGTTACGCCCCTTCTGGTGACCGATAAACATGGCTGTCTCACCATTGATCGACCCAAAGCCACCGATGATCGCCTTATCATCCCCTACGGTGCGGTCGCCGTGCAGTTCGATAAAGTCGTCGCACATCAGCTCCAGGTATTGTAAGGTATAGGGCCTTTCCGGGTGACGGGATATCTGAACCCGCTGCCAGCCGGTTAAATGGGTATATATCTGGGTTTTGGTAGTCTCGAATTTCTCCTGCAACTCGTTTATAGTTGCCGACATATCCACCTTGGTCTTTTCTTCAACCTGCTTTACTTTATCTATCTGCGCCTGCAGGTCGGCCAAAGGCTTTTCAAAATCAAAAGTGATCTTCATACGCGTTGTAACGGGTTGCAAAGGTAAACAAGAAAAGTTGGAATAAGTTGGACTAAGTTGAATAAGTTGATTGAGTTAACACCAGGTCAACTATTCAACTCCATCGACCACTTAACTTAATCAACTCACTTAACTAAGCTTTCCAGTTTTTTAATCTGCACATCGCTCAGTATCTCTTCAGTATTTAAGCAGGCCTGCAAAACAGCGTTTCTAACTTCGCCCATATATAAACCATACCGATTGGTATAAAATATAATAGTGCCATCCACTATTTCTTTGGTATGGAACAGCGTGTCGAGCTTTCTTTCATTGCGGATGATATTTTCGCCCATTTCCTTTTTCTTGCGCTGAAGGTTGGTAACCAGTTCCTTCAATTTGGTGATCTGGCCGGGGTTCAGGCCCAGTTGCACTTTAAATTTCAGTGCCTTGTCTGGTAGTGGATAATGGTTCAGTTCGCCTACCAGCGACATGTCGTCGAAACCCTCACCTTTCAGCAAGGCGTTGTATTTCTCATCGCTCAGAGACCTTACCGGGGAATGCGGAATTGCAGCGGTCGAGACCCTGGCCGGTGGTTTGCGATTGATTTTTACCGGATGCTTAGTCGTATCAGCGGGTTTGCGTTTAGCAGAGCTATCAGGATTGGTTTGTGCGCGGGCGGCAGTAAAGGATAAAAGCAGTATAATGACAGGTAGAAGTTTTATCATATCAAAGCATTTTACTTCAAAAATGCTGATTATTTTAATTACTCGCCTTTTTCAAAGTAAAATAAAACCTGCTGCCCTCGCCCATCTCGCTTTCAACGCCGATCTTACCCGATTGCGCCTCGATAAAATCTTTGGCTATTGCCAGGCCGAGGCCCGTGCCGCTGTGCTCGCCCTTGGAGCCGGGCACCTTGAAATACCGTTCGAATATCCGCGACAAATACTTACTTTCAATGCCCTGCCCATGGTCGGTAACCGCAAATTCAATATCGCCGCCCTTCTTCTTCACATCCAGTTCTACCTCGGATTTTTCAGGACTGTATTTTATCGCGTTGGATAAAAGGTTGATCAATACCCAGGTAGTCTTATCCAGGTCGGCACGAACATCCGGAAGGGTATCGTTGCAATTCACTTTAAGGGTCACTTCTTTCTGGTCGGCGGTGAATTTAACAGCCTTCACCGCATAATCGACGATGTTTTTCGGGTGGGTACTACCGAAATTCAGGTTCAACTTACCGGTTTCCACCTGCGCCATATCGAGCAGTTCGCCCGTGATCTGTAACAGGCGGCGGGCATCATCGTCAATATTTTCCAGCAGCTGCTTCTGCTCGGTATTTACTTCGCCTATGCGTTTATCCTCCAATAGTTTCAGGCTCATTTTGATGGATGATATCGGCGTTTTCAGCTCGTGCGAAATCGTCGCTATAAAGTTGGTTTTCGCTTCATCCAGCTGCTGGAATTCGGTAATATTCTTGAGGATGATCACTTTGCCGATCAGCCTGTCCTTGCTCATTACCGGCATCGTTTCCCTGGAATAATAGCTTTCGCGGTTATCAGCATATATTTTCATTTTATGCTGATCAGTCAACAGCAGGTTCCTGAACAGGTCATTTTCCAATGCTACATCAGGCGCATATTTACCGATAAGATTGCCTTCCGCAATGCCTGTCAACTCACAGGCCACCTGGTTAACGAATATGATGAACGACCGTTCATCCAGCCCGATAATGCCGTCATGCATCGAATTGATGATGGTCTCAATACGCTTCTTCTCGAACAAAATACTCGCCAGGTTGCTGTTCTCATATTCATCCAGCTTAAAGGTCATGTTATTGAAGGCCTGCGCCAGTTCACCAAACTCGTCGTTCGATTTAAAATCCAGCTGCTGATGATAATTTCGTTTGGATATTTCTTTAATGCGTTCGGTAAGTTCTTTGATCGGGTTGGCGATATAACCAGGGAAATTGACGATAAAACTGAACGCCACCAGGAACAGGAATGACCCGATCAGTGCCACCAAAATGGTAGCGCTGCTCGCTGTGCCTTTGGCAACCGTATTTTTGCGTTCCAGTGCTTTCATGTTGACTTGCATGATACCGTACGCCAGTTTACGCATATCCAGCCTTAACCGGCTTTGCTCCGCAACACCACCGGGCAACAATTTCAATTGCTCATATTTCGACCGCAGCGAGTCTGTCAGCTGTTGCTCGCCCGATTCGGTAACGTTGTGTTCCTGCTTTACCAGGTTGGTTTCAATAGCATCGGTTTGGGCTTTATCTAACGCTCCTGTGTTATCGTCCAAAGCCAGGCCGATATTTCGCATGTAAACCAATGTCTCGTAATTGTCTTTCAGGATAACACTTGAATCTGCCGACAACCGGTTAAGATAGTAGATAGCAAGTCCGCAGCAAACAAATGCCAGCAGGAACAGGAAGCCGAACCCGGCGCGTAATTTATTTTTGATGGTCATGACAGTATTACTAAGTCTATGTCGGTTTTCGACATTTTATTAAGCAATTGGGTAAATACAGCGGTTTTCATTACCAGCTGGTAGAATTTAAAATGCGGTTTGCCGAGGCAAATGGTGGTAACATCGTACTTTTCGGCCGTTTCCCATATCGTTTTGGCGACGTTGTTACATTTTATTTTGAGCACTTCTGCTCCCAATTGCGTAGCATTCTTGAAGTTATTGATCAAATGCCGTTGCGAAGCCAGGTTTATCTTGTCGGCGCTTTCGTTAGAGGTTTGCACGTACAGCAAATACCATTTCGAGCGGTAATAGGAGGCCAGCCTTGCTGTCTTGCGAATGATGATCTTCGCCGCTTCGTCGTTCGTACTGATACAGGCCAGAAATATCTCCGACCGTAACTTGATATTTTTGGGTATTTCGGTATCGATCTTGCGCTCCAACTGGTGGGCGACCTCCTTCAGCGCGAGCTCGCGTAACTGCAATATCCGTTCCGACTGGAAGAAATTACCTAATGCCGTGGCTATTTTCTTTTCGTCGTATATCTTGCCTTCCTTCAGCCTGTCGATCAGCTCGTCGGCTGTCAGGTCAATATTCACCACCTCATCGGCCAGTTGCAGCACTTTATCGGGTATGCGTTCATTGATGGCTGCGCCGGTTATGCGCTGTACCTCCTCGTTGATACTTTCCAGGTGTTGGATATTCACCGCGCTGATCACATTAATACCCGCATTTAAAATATCAAGCACATCCTGCCAGCGCTTTTCGTTCTTGCTGCCCTCGATATTGCTATGCGCTAGCTCATCCACGATCACGACTTCGGGCCGCAGGTTGATGATCGCGTTCAGGTCCATTTCTTCCAGTTCCTTGCCTTTGTAAAACAGCTTGCGGCGCGGAATTATAGGAAGTCCATCAAGCAGTTCTTCGGTCTCCTTGCGCTTATGCGTTTCGATATAGCCGATCTTCACGTCTATCCCATTGCGCAGCAAGGTTTTGGCCTCCAGCAGCATGCGGTAGGTTTTGCCTACGCCCGCGCTCATCCCTATATAGATCTTAAACTTCCCGCGTCTTGATTTTTTGATCAAATCGAGGAAATGCTGTACGGACTCCTTATTGTTTTCTGCATCCATTGGTTAAACCTTTAAAAGGGGATGCTTGCATCCCTTTTTCGCATGAGTCAATCAAACTAATTATAAATATACCTCATGCTTTTCTTTTTTTAGAACGCGTACACCGCAGCGATCAGCAATTGTGCTGCGCTATTGGTTGATGCGCCGTTGCTATCCACAAAAGTGGATGGGAATGCCGTGCTCTTATTATCGAACCTGATTTCAGGGATCAGCGTGATAGCTCCTGCTTTGATGTTCGAAGTAACGGTTATACCTGTAACGTTTGATGATGGCGTTGTGCCTACGCTTTTGTACTCAAAATATTCGCCCCTGATGCCACAGGTCACTGCTTTAGATACGGCGAGCTGCGGGTATAAAGCTATACCCGAGAAACCGCCGCCATTGTTCGGTGCCGAAAAGGTGGCCGCATTCAGCCCCAGTTTAAAAGCATCGGTGACCTGGTAGGCGGTGGTCAGGTCAAATTCAGTACCCGAATATGAGCCGGAGGCCACGTTCAGGTATGCGGTCCAGCCTTTAACCGGTGCCAGCATCAGCTGTGCGCCAAAGGTCGATACATTGCCAGAAGTGGTGGTATTACCATGGGTAATGAATGAACTATAAGTATTCCAGTAGTTGTTAAAGATACCGGCCATCAGGCTTACTTTATCCGAGAAAGCATATGTGGCTTTGAAGCCTGCGTTCTGGAAAGGCCCGTTGGTGAACAGGTACGAGGTGGAATAGTTGAAATTGCCCACCGGGGAGATCCCCTCATAACCAATGAAGGTAGCCATATAACCCGCTGTCAGGTTAAATTTGTCGGTCACATCATAGGATACATACAGGTTTTGGATATGATAGCTGGAAACACCTGCCGTAGTGATCGGGTCCAGCGCGTTGGAGCCATCGGGCAGAGATTGTTCCTGCCCCCGGGGGCCAAAGGACAGCTCACCCACGAACGAGGCTTTGCCCACTTTCTTTTTCAGGCCCAGGTCAAGCATACCGATAGATACGGAGTTGTGGTCTGAAGCAAAACTGGTGGGAATATTGCCATGACCCGAAAAGTCGTATTTCCAATAGGTGTCCACCGAGCCTGAAAAGATCAGCGGCGGATCCTTGGGATCGGCTCCTGTGCCTACCTTGCCGGTATCAGCGGGCATGGTGGCGGCATGGGCCGATAGCGTAATTGTAACCAGGAGAAAGAGTATTATACTATAAGTTTTCATTTTAGTATTTATAGAAATTGTTATTTCTTTAATTCATCAAGTGCTACATTCAGTTTCAGCACGTTTACTTTTGACGGGCCGAATAAACTCAGCAACGGGCCCTCGGTATGCGCGTCAACCAGGGCCAATACCTGCTGTTCTGATAAGCCACGGGCTTTGGCAACACGTGCTGCCTGTATTTTGGCCCCGGCGGGCGACAGGTCAGGATCAAGCCCGCTGCCCGAAGCCGTAACCAATTCGGCGGGTATCTGCTCTTTTTTTACGGTCGGGTTATGTTTCAAAAAGGTATCGATACGGCCCTTTACGTCTTTATTCAGGTAATCCGGGTTCGTAGGGCCTTTGTTTGAGCCTGCCGACGCGTCGGCCTGGTAATTAGCAGCCGAAGGGCGTGACCAGAAATATTCATCCTTCGTGAATTTTTGGCCCACGTTGGCGTAACCAACTACCCGCCCTTTGTAGCTAACGGTTTCTCCGTCGCCATGTCCCGGAGTAAGCTTCCCAATTGCTGCAATCGCAAGCGGATACAAACCCGAAAGGATGACCAGCAGGATAATGGTTATTTTTATGGATGGCAAAAAATAAGCTTTCATGTTATTTAGATTTGAGATGTTAGATATGAGATTTGAGACATTTTTAGCATTTTAGAATTTAGAGATTAGGGTTTATATAAATAATGCTACTACCAGGTCTATCAACTTGATCCCAATAAAGGGGATCAGGATACCGCCAAAACCATAGATCAGCAGATTGCGGCGCAATAGTGCGCTGGCGCCGATCGGTTTGTATTCCACGCCGCGTAATGCCAGCGGGATCAACAGCGGAATAACGATGGCATTGAAGATCACTGCCGATAGTATCGCCGATTGCGGGCTGTGGAGCCTCATAATATTAAGCGCAGCCAGCGATGGTATCGAAACCATGAACAAAGCCGGTACGATGGCAAAATATTTGGCCACGTCATTCGCTATAGAGAAAGTGGTCAGCGTACCGCGGGTCATCAGCAATTGTTTGCCGATCTCCACGATCTCGATCAGCTTGGTCGGGTCGTTATCCAGGTCCACCATGTTACCGGCCTCTTTAGCGGCCTGTGTGCCACTGTTCATAGCCACGCCAACATCGGCCTGCGCGAGAGCGGGGGCGTCGTTTGTACCGTCGCCCATCATGGCTACCAGCTTACCACCTTGTTGTTCTTTCCTGATGTAGTTCATCTTATCCTCAGGCTTAGCCTCGGCTATAAAATCATCCACACCGGCTTTCTCAGCAATGAATTTGGCGGTCAGCGGGTTATCACCCGTTACCATAACGGTCTTCACACCCATTTTGCGCAGGCGCTCAAAGCGTTCGAATATGCCGGTCTTAATGATATCCTGCAGCTCTATTACACCTAATACCTTCTCGTTCTGTGATACCACCAGCGGCGTACCGCCATTGGATGCAATAGTTTTCACGCGATCTTCGATACTATTAGGAAATGGGTTACCTGCTTTGGTAACCATGTTACGAATAGAGTCAGACGCCCCTTTGCGCACACGTAATCCATCGGGCGTATCCAAGCCGCTGGAGCGGGTCTCGGCCGTAAATTTGATGAAGACCGAATTGCCTGGTGCTTTAAAAGTCAGTTTGACCGGCCCGGTCTCAGCCAGTTCGACAATTGATTTTCCTTCAGGCGTTTCGTCAGCGAGCGAGCTCAAAACAGAAGCCTTTACAAATTCGGTTTCATTAACACCTTCGGCGGGCCAGAAATGCGTGGCCTTACGGTTACCTATTGTTATTGTCCCGGTTTTGTCTAACAATAGGGTATCCAGGTCACCGGCCGTTTCAACAGCCTTGCCCGATTTGGTGATCACGTTGGCGCGCAATGCCCTGTCCATTCCCGCGATACCGATGGCCGATAACAGGCCGCCGATTGTCGTCGGGATCAAACACACAAACAGCGATATAAATGCTGCTATTGTGATCGGCGTATGGGCATAATCACCGAATGGCTTTAAGGTTACGCACACGATAACGAAGATGAGCGTGAACCCGGC
>Ga0207705_10000106_pt1 | contig 95124 bp, 75 predicted proteins | sample KBSC13metaG_FD_184314 | JGI IMG/M metagenome (GOLD analysis project Ga0207705, IMG submission 184314) | Corn rhizosphere microbial communities from Kellogg Biological Station, Michigan, USA - KBS C1-3 metaG (SPAdes) (version 2) | ecosystem: Host-associated > Plants > Roots > Rhizosphere > Soil ... | reverse complement strand
CCCTGAGCGCCGGGAACGGCGCGCGCAGTCGGATCGCGTGCTTCGAGAATGGCGCGGATCTCTATTTCACCAAGCCGGTCGACGGCGAAGAACTCGTCCATGGGTTGCGCAACCTGCTCCGCCGTCTCGCGCATAACGGGATCGACCGCGCCGCGCCTGTCGCGGCGACCCATTGGTGGTTCTTCGATGCCAATCACTGGACGCTTCAGGCGCCGAACGGTCCGTCGGTGAAGCTCAGCGCGGTCGAAGCCAAATTCGTTCGACGGCTGCTGGTGCAGACGGGAGCCGTCGTCTCGCGCGCCGAATTGCGCGGCGAGCTCGGTTATGGGGACGATGCGGTCGGCGACAAGAATCTCGACGCCGTGATCCGCCGATTGCGGCGCAAGATCGAAAGCGCCACCGGATCTCCCGCGCCGATCCAGACGGTGCACGGACAAGGCTATCTCTTCTCGGCGCAACTCCGTTTGGAAAGGCGCCGCGCGCTCGAGCGTTAGCCTGTGCTGCGAATAGCACGCGACCGCGACGGCTTTGGAGCGAGCTGTCGTAGTCTGGCATCACATTTCGCCGTCATGCCGAAAGGCGGATCGCCCCGGATTCCAACGCGCCGTTCTTCCGCCGACTCGCCTGCCGTGCCAGCCGCAAGCATGTTCCGAACGACCATTGAAACAGTTTTGTTACAACTGTTTACAATCGATACTCGGTCGGAATTGGTATGATCTAGTATATTTTCTCACGTCGGCGTCGATATCATACTAAATCCGACCTGATTAACTCGCTGTTAACTAAGAAAAATCCCTTTAAAACCTATTGCATAGCCAAACTTGTCTGCTTAGTCTGGCAGTGCTGACAAAAGGAGTCAGATGGGGTCAAACGTCTAATCCATCTATTGGTGAGGGTGTCGAAGCAACTTCTTGGATGATTATCCAAGTGGGATGCTTGTGTAGCGAAAAGGGGTATTGGTGTGATCAAGCTATTCAGGGCAGTTTCTGCCCTTTCCCGCCGTGCGACTGTTTCCGGACGGGGCGTGCGGCGTCTGATGCTCGGCACGCTTGGCACGGTCTTCCTAGCCGGCAATGTCGCCGCCACGCCGCAGGTCGCGGTACCTGCCCAACCCGCCAATCCGCTCCAGGCCCAGGTCGGCCAGCTCGGCGTGCGCAAATGCGCCAATCTCTTCTCGGCGCTCGGCCAGACGGTCGCGCTCGGCTCTGATTATTCGGGGCAAGTGCAGACCGAAAAGGCGGCGCCGGACGCGCATGGCGTGATGGGTGTGCTTGGCATGAACTACAATACCCCCGCCTATAAAGCGCAGGCTGCCGGCGTCGTCGTGGCCACGCCGGTCGGGACGAAGTGCGAGGGGCAGCTGGTCCGCGTCGCGCCGTTCCAGCGGGCGTGCAAGGACGTCGTCGCCCTGCTGCCGGCGGGCAGCGTCGCTGCGGGCTCGCTGTCCGGCGTGCCGCTGTTCAATCTCGGCGGCAATCAGGGTCAGGCGATGCTGGTCGCCGCCGGCAATGCCTGCGTGGTGGTGACCGTCGCGCGAGGCGCCGACATCGGGTGATCCCGGGAGGGCCGGGATGAGCCAAGGCGCGCCTCTCGGCCCTCTCCAATAGCCGCAATTTGAAGTTCGAATTTGTGAAGCGTCCCGGCGTGCCGGGGCGGTCGGGATGCTGTGTGTTCGCTCCGGGCCATCGGCCGAGGTGCCGCGGCCAGTTCAACAAGGGGAAGTGCCATGTCCGGGTATGAGTCGCAGAATAACCATCGCACTCGCTTTGCCGCCAACTGGGTCGTCGGCGCGGAGGGCGCGAGCTGGTCGCAGCGGCGGCGGCTGATGGCGGTGCTGCGCCGCGCACATCGCGTGCTGGGCATCGACCACAAGGATATGGGCGTCGGATCGCTGGGCTTCGGCGGCGGCGCCCGCTCGGTGCTGCTGGCGTCGGCGAGCCCGGCGAGCGTGATCGGCGGCCTGGCCGCGATCGTCGCACTGGGACTGCCCATGCCTGCGCATGCTCAGACATCCGTCGGAAACGGCACTGCGTCGGGTACCCGGAGCATTGCGATCGGAACCACCGCCACCACTGCGACTGCGAGTGGGCAGGATAGTGTCGCGATCGGCAATACGGCAACGGCATCTGGACAGGAGGCCGTCGCGGAAGGTCATAATTCCACCGCTTCCGCTCAGAACGCCGTCGCTATCGGATTCCAGGCGTTCGCGACCCAGGTAAATACCGTCTATCTCGGAGCGCGCACCGTTGCTGGAACGGGAGCGCTTTCACCAGGCGCTATCGCCATCGGCACGGATGTGACGGCATCTCTCAATAATGCCATCGCGATGGGAACGCAGAGCGTTTCATCGGCACAATATGCGGTGGCTATTGGCCTGAATGCGCAGGCCACAGGCGCCGGCGGCGCGATAGCGATCGGCCAGACCGCGATCTCGAGCAGCGTCAATTCGGTCGCGATCGGCGTCCAGTCCAATGCCACTAGCGGCGGTGCCAGCGCGTTAGGCACTTTCGCCCAGGCCACGGGAGGGAACTCCACTGCAGTCGGCGTCGGCTCCAACGCCACCAACTCCTATGCTTGGGCGGGCGGCTATCAATCCGTCGCCAGCGGCGATTCCTCAGTCGCTATCGGCCGGGTGTCCAATGCCACTGGTGCTGCCTCCACCGCGGTCGGCAATGGCGCTGTGGCTTCGGGGAACAGCGCGACCGCGCTCGGCGCACAAGCGGTGGCCGTCGGCGGCAGCACCGTTGCTGTCGGTCAGGGCGCCGGCGCTGGATCAACCACCGGCAACGCCAGCTCGGTAGCAGTGGGCATCGCGGCGGGTACGCTAGTCAGCGGCGGACAAAATACCGCCATCGGCGGGGGCGTCCCAAGCGTCTTGCGAGGCGCCGGCTCCGGCGTCACGGGCCAGCGCAACGTCGCTTTCGGCACCGGCGACGGCGGCGTCGCCTACGACGCTACGCTCTCCGCTTCGGCGGGCAGCCTGGTCACGGGCAATGACAATATCGCGATCGGCACCAATGCGGGCATCGGCGTTGCCGCCAACGCGACGACCTCGATCGGTTACAGCGCCATGGCGACCGCCGCTAATACGGTTGCGGTCGGCCCTCAGGCGAAGGCGGGGGGAGTGGATTCGGCAGCGCTCGGCAATGTCGCCCAGGCTTCGGGCGACTTCGCGCTGGCGCTGGGCAATTCGTCTGTTTCGAGCGGAGTAGGTTCTGTTGCCGCAGGGTCGGGAGCCCAGGCCACCAACGTCTCCGCAGTGGCGGTCGGCAACAATTCGAGCGCGACGGCCGCGAACACCGTAGCGGTCGGGCTGGGCGCGACGGCGAACTCCGCCGATGCCGTGGCGATCGGCAAGAGTTCGACCGCGACGGGCGGCAAGGCGGTTGCGGTCGGCTCGGGCAACGTCGCCAATGGCAATGGCGCGGTCGCGATCGGCGATCCCAACACCGCCACCGGCAATGGTGCGATGGCCAGCGGTATGGACAATACTGCGACCGGCGACGGCACGGTCGCGCTGGGCAACACCAATATGGTCGGCGGCGGGGGCCAGGCGGTCAGCACGCCCGGCACGGCCGCGCAGGGTGCGGTCGGCATCGGCTATCAGAACAAGGTGGTCGGTCAGGGCTCGGTCGCGATCGGCAACACCAGCAGCGCGCTGGCGGCGGGCGCGGTGGCGTTCGGCGACTCCGCGATCGCCAACAATGCGCGCGACGTGGCGTTGGGCTCGGGCTCGGTCACGGCGGCGGCGGTGGGGACCGCGAGCACGGTGATCGGCGGCACGACCTATAATTTCGCCGGCACGACGCCGACCAGCACCGTCAGCGTCGGTAGCGGGACCAGCCAGCGCACCATCACCAATGTCGCGGCGGGCCGCATCAGCGGCAGCTCGACCGATGCCATCAACGGTTCGCAGTTGTTTGCGACCAACCAGGCATTGCAGTCGGCCATCGCCGGGGCAGCGTCGCATTATTTCAGCGTCAACGATGGTGGTACGGCCACCGGCAACTACAGCAACAATGGGGCATCGGGCGCCCTTTCCGTGGCGATCGGCACCAATTCCAGCGCGACGGGTGGCCGCGCGATTGCGTCCGGCAGCACCGCGAAAGCCCTGGGCGACTTCGCCTCGGCTTATGGCGACAATGCCAGCGCGACCACGGCGGGTACCGCCATTGGCGGCGGCACCAACGCCTCCAACCAGTTCGCCTTCGCCGGCGGCTTCCAATCCACGGCATCCGGGGTGTCATCCGCGGCATTGGGCCTGCACGCCAATGCGACCGCCGACAACGCGATCGCGATAGGCACGAGCACAACCGCCAACGCCGTCGATGCCGTCGCCATTGGCGACACCTCGAGCGCAACCGGCACCACCTCGACGGCTCTCGGCAGCGGTGCCAGCGCGACGGGTAGCCGGGCAATTGCGTCCGGCAGCGGGGCAAAAGCGCTCGGCGACTTCGCCTCGGCTTATGGCGATAATGCCAGTGCGACCACGGCGGGTACCGCCATCGGCGGAGGCACCAACGCCTCCAACCAGTTCGCCTTCGCCGGGGGGTTCCAATCGACGGCATCCGGGGTGTCGTCCACGGCATTGGGCCTGCACGCCAATGCCAGCGCCGACAATGCGATCGCCATGGGCACGGATACGATTGCCAATTCCGCTGATGCCATTGCCATTGGCCACAGCTCGACTGCGGGCGGTGGCAAGGCAACAGCGATCGGCGCCGGCAATACCGCCTATGGCGATGGCGCGGTGGCGATCGGCGATCCAAGCTATGCCAGCGGCACCGGCGCGTTCACCGGCGGCGCCAACAACATCGCCAATAGCGACGGGACCGCGACGGCGACGGCCGCGAACCAGGCCAATGGCGCGGTTGCGATCGGCAACAACAACAAGGCGATCGGGCAGGGCAGCGTCGCGCTCGGCAATGGATCGACCGCGGGCGCGGCCGGCCTTGTCGGCAATGTCGCGCTGGGCAACGGCGCGACCGCCGCGGCGAGCGCGGGCGATGTCGCGCTCGGTTCGGGCTCGGTCACTGCGACGGCGGTGGGAACGGCGGGTGCGACGATCAACGGCACCAATTACGCCTTTGTCGGCACCACGCCGACCAGCACGGTGAGCGTCGGCGCGCCCGGCGCCGAACGCACCATCACCAATGTCGCCGCGGGTCGCATCAGCGGCAGCTCGACCGATGCGATTAACGGGTCGCAGCTGTTCGCCACCAACCAGGCGGTCGACAGCATCGGCGCGCAGGTGACCAACATCACCACCGGCGGCGGCATCAAATATTTCCACGCCAATTCGACGCTGGCCGATTCGGTGGCAACTGGAACGAATTCGGTCGCCGTCGGTCCTGTCGCGGCGGCGGATAATGCCAATGCGGTGGCGATCGGCCTCAACAGCCACGCGATCAGCAGCGGCAGCATCGCGATCGGCCAGGGCGCGACCACCGGCAACGCGGCCGACCTTACCCGGATCAATCAGATCGCGATCGGCAACAATGCGGCGGCTACCGCACAGAACAGCCTCGCGCTTGGTGACGGCGCCACGGCAAGCGGTCCCCAGGCGACGGCTTTGGGCTCGCTCGCCACCGCGACCGGATCGAACAGCCTGGCGGTCGGCCGCAGCAGCCAGGCCGGGAACTCGGGCACGGCGGTCGGCGTCACTGCTCAGGCCAACGGCACGCGGTCGACAGCGCTTGGCCAGAATGTCCAGGCGAACGTCACCGACGGCACCGCTGTCGGCTACGGGACGCGCGTGACTGCCGCCGGCGGTCTCGCGATCGGCAACAATGCCGCGGCAAATGACGTCAATGCCGTCGCGCTCGGCACCAATTCGGTCACTGCGGCAGCGGTCGGGACGGCCGGCACCACCATCAACGGCACCAACTACGCCTTCGCCGGCACCACGCCGGGAAGCACCGTCAGCGTCGGCGCGGTAGGTGCGGAACGGACGGTCACCAATGTGGCGGCGGGCCGGATCAGCGGCGGATCGACCGACGCGATCAACGGCTCGCAGCTGTTCGCCACCAACCAGGCGATCGGCGCGGTCGGGACGAGCATCGACAATCTCGGCCAGAGCGTCGCGACCTCGCTCGGCGGAACGTCGGTCTACAATCCGGCGACGGATACGGTGACGGCCGGTCTGTCGGTCGGCGGTAACACCTACAACAATGTGCAGTCGGCGCTGACCGCGGTGAACGGCACGGCATCGGCCGGATGGAACGCAACTACGGCGGCGACCGGCACCGGCACGGTGACCGGCACCAGCGTGCAGAATGTCGCGCCGGGCGGAACTGTGACCTATACGGCCGGCAACAATATCGCGATCACCCAGAACGGCGCCGAAGTGCAGATCGCGACCTCGGCGACGCCCAGCTTCACCAGCGTCACCACCGGCAACAGCCTGCTCAACACCAATGGCCTGACGATCACTGGCGGTCCGAGCGTGACCAATGCCGGGATCAACGCGGCCGGCACGACCATCACCAATGTCGCGGCGGGTGTGAACCCGACCGATGCGGTCAATGTCAGCCAGCTGACCTCGGCGACCGGCGGCGTGGTGACCACGGGCATGAACTTCACCGCCAATGACGCGACCGCAGGTATCGTGCATCGCGACCTCGGCGCGACCCTGTCGATCCAGGGCACGGCGACCACGGCGGGCAGCTATTCCGGCGCCAACCTGAAGACGGTGACCGACCCGGCGACGGGGGCGATCAACCTGCAGATGGCGGACGCTCCGGTCTTCACCAGCGTTACCACCGGCAACAGCCTGCTCGATACCAACGGCCTGACCATCACCGGCGGCCCGAGCGTGACCACCACCGGCATCAACGCGGCCAATACGGTGATCACCAATGTCGCACCGGGCGCGGTCAACGCCACCTCGACCGACGCGGTCAACGGCTCGCAGCTGTTCGCGACCAGCCAGGCGGCCACTGCCGGCTGGAACGTGACGGCGCAGGGCGCCAACGCGACCAATGTCGGCGTGGCCAGCGCCACCGGCAACGCCGTCGATCTGAACAACAGCGATGGCAACATCGTGGTGAGCAAGACGGCGGCCAGCAACAATGTCGGGTTCAACCTCGCTCCGGTCCTGGCGATCGGCACCGCGGTGAATGTCGGCGGCGTAGGCGGTTCCAGCATCACCAGCACCGGCTTCACCACCAATGGCGGCACCGGTCCGAGCCTGACCAATGTCGGGATCAACGCGGCCGGCACGAAGATCATCAATGTCGCGGCGGGCGTGAACCCGACCGATGCGGTCAATGTCAGCCAGCTGACCTCGGCGACCGGCGGCGTGGTGACCACGGGCCTGAACTTCAACGCTAATGACGCCACCGCGGGTATCGTCCATCGCGACCTCGGCACCGCCCTGACGATCAAGGGCACGGCGACCACGGCGGGCAGCTATTCCGGCGCCAATCTGAAGACGGTGACCGACCCGGTGACGGGCGCGATCAACCTGCAGATGGCGGACGCGCCGGTGTTCACCAGCGTCACCACCGGCAACAGCCTGCTCGATACCAACGGCCTGACCATCACCGGTGGCCCGAGCGTGACCACCACCGGCGTCAATGCGGGCAACAAGGTCATCACCAACGTTGCGCCGGGCGCGGTCAACGCCACCTCGACCGATGCGGTCAACGGCTCGCAATTGTTCGCGACCAACCAGCAGGTGGCGACCAATACGACCGACATCACCAATCTCGGCAACACAGTCAACAACATCAATAATGGCGGCGGCATCAAATACTTCCATGCCACCTCGACGCTGCCGGACAGCCAGGCGCTGGGCACGGATTCGGTCGCGATCGGTCCCAATGCGGTGGCCAACAATGCCGGCGACATAGCGCTCGGCAACGGCTCGACCACGACAGCGGCGGTGGCGACCGGCAGCATCACGATCAACGGCACCAATTACGCCTTCGCCGGTACGACGCCGACCAGCACGCTGAGCATCGGTGCCGTCGGTGCCGAGCGGACGATCACCAATGTCGCGGCGGGACAGGTCAACGGCGGATCGACCGACGCGGTCAACGGGTCGCAATTGTTCGCCACCAACCAGGCGGTGGACAGCCTCGGCACCAACGTGACCAATCTCGGCAACACGGTCACCAATCTTGGCAATACCGTGACCAGCATCGGGGCCACCGTCACCAACATCACCAATGGCGGCGGCATCAAATATTTCCATTCCACCTCGACGCTGGCCGACAGCCAGGCGGTCGGCACTAACAGCGTCGCGGTCGGGCCCCAGGCCGTGGCCAACAACACCGACAGCATCGCGATGGGCAACAATGCGGTGGCGAGCATCGACGGCTCGCTGGCGCTGGGCAGCGGATCGCTTTCCGATCGCGCGCTGGCCCCTGCGATCGGCGCTATCCCGTCGGGTCTGGGCTTCGTGCCCTACAATACCAGCGATGCCACCCTGCTTGGGGCGGTGTCGGTCGGCAATGCGACGACCGGCGAATATCGCCAGATCACCAATGTCGCGGACGGTACCGCGGCGAATGACGCGGTGACGCTGCGCCAGCTTCAGGGCGCGATCGGATCGGTGTCGGTCACCTCGACCAAATATTTCCACGCCAATTCCACGGCGCTGGACTCGCTGGCGGTCGGAACCGACTCCGTCGCCGTCGGACCGACCACGGTCGTCAATGGCGACAATGGCGTCGGCATCGGCAATGGCGCGCTGGTCGATCAGACCGCGCCCGGCGGCACCGCGATCGGCCAGAATGCCCGGGTCTCGCGAGCCGACGGCATCGCGCTCGGCACCAATTCGGTCGCCACCGGCATCCAGTCGATCGCGATCGGACCCGGCGCCAATGCGAGCTTCGCGGGCAGCGTCGCGCTCGGTGCGGGCGCGGTGACGACGGTGGGATCGCGGATCGGCTATTCCGCTTATGGTCTGGGCACGCCGCAAAGCTCGGCCGGCGAAGTCTCGGTCGGCGCGGCGGGCGCCGAGCGGCAGGTCACCAATGTCGCGGCAGGCTCGGCGCCGACCGATGCGGTCAATGTCAGCCAGCTCAATCAGGTCGCGCAGAACACCGCCACCTCGCTCGGCGGCGGCGCGACCTACAATTCGACCACCGGCGCCTATACCGCGCCCAGCTACACGGTCGGCGGCAACACCTATAACAATGTCGGCGATGCGATGGGCGCGCAGAACACCCAGATCACCAACCTCGACAATCGCGTGACCAATATCGCGGGCAGCGTCACCACCGTCGCCAACAATGTCACCAATCTGGGCAACAGCACGGCGGCGGGGCTGGGCGGCAATTCGAGCTACGATCCGACCACCGGCACCGTCACAACCAACCTGAACGTCGGCGGGAACAACTACAACAACGTCAACGACGCGTTGCAGGCGATCAATCAGACCGCCGGCGCCGGCTGGAACATCCAGGCCAATGGCGGCCCGACGACCAACATCGGGTCGAACGGCACACTCAACGTGACGGCGGGCTCCAACACCGTCGTGACCTTGAACGGCAACCAGCTCCAGGTCGCGATGGCCGACAACCCGACCTTTGCCGGTACGGTGACCGCCAATGGCGGCCTCGCCGTGGGGCAGAACACGTCGGTCAATATGGGCGGCAATGTCGTTAGGAATGTCGGCGCCGGTGCGGTCAATGCGGCCTCGACCGATGCGGTCAACGGCTCGCAACTCTACAGCGTGCAGCAGGTCGCCGGCAATTCGGTGCAATATGATGCCGGCGGCAAGTCGGTGACGTTCAACCCCGGCGGACCCGCGGCGGTGCTGAGCAATGTCGCGGCCGGCGTCGCGCCGACCGATGCGGTCAACGTCCAGCAGCTCAACAGCGGACTCGCCAGCACGCTCGCTTCGGCCAACGCCTATACCGATATCAAACTGGCCGGGATCCAATATGATCTTGGCAAGATCCAGCGGAACGCGAATGCCGGAACCGCCGGTGCCCTGGCGGCAGCGGGTCTCCCCCAGGCGTTCGAGCCCGGGCGCGGCATGCTCGCTTTCGGTGCCGGCACCTATCAGGGCCAGTCCGCCTTCGCGCTCGGCCTCTCGCGCGTGATGGATGACGGCCGCACCATCTTCAAGGCCGGGGTGACCTATGACACCCAGCAGCGGGTCGGTGCCAATGCCGGCTTCGGCATTCAGTTCTGATCCTAGAGCGGCGTGGCCGATTTTGAATCGGACACGCCGCTCTAAACATTTGTGGTCGCATCGCTTTTCGCGGAAAACCGGAACCCACTTTTCCGCGCGATGCTCTAAGGAGGACGCAATGAGACTCAGCTTTCTCGCGCTTACTTTTCTCGTCGGTTGCGGTCTTTCGGCCTCCGGGGCGACCGCCAAGGATGCCGCCTCGGCCCCCGTTCCGGTCTATGTGGCGAAGGTCGATCCGGATGCCTTCCCTCACAGGCCGCTGGAGGAAAAGAAGCTGGGCGCGACCGTCAGCCCGGCCGCCGTGCGGATGATCACGCCGGGCGTCGACAAGTTCAGCATCTACCGGCTGATCGGCCCGCCCCATTTCGGCGAGGGCATCACCCGGCGGTGGAATTACGTTTTGTTCTTTCCGGTCGCGCCGGGAAGCCTCGAGCGGGTCCGGTGCCGAATGGAAATCCGCTTCGAGCGGCCGCCTGGCCATTATAGCGTGACCGTGTCCGAGGTGGTCTGGCAGGACCAGGCCTGCGCGGACCGGGTTGCGGCCGCGCGTTGATTGGGCGAGAGGCGGCGGCATGCGATTGTTCGGACCGTTTGCCGCCTTCCTGCTGATCTCTATCGGGGCGTCCGCCTCCGCCCAAACCTTCGGGCCGCCGATCCAGGGGCTGTGCCTGTTGTCGCGCACCGGCGCGATTGGCGCGTCGCGGGCGGGCCAGTCGATGCAGGCGCAACTCAAGCAGATGCAGGCGTCGCTGTCGGGCGACCTCGCGCAACGGCGGAACGGCATCGAGCAGCAGCGGCGGCAGCTGGAGGCGCGCCAGAACGCCACCGCGCCGATCGAATATCAGCGACAGCTGGCCGCGCTCGACCAACAAGCGCGCGAGATCGAGCAGCAGCAGAATGTGCGCTTCATCGCCGCCCAGGAACGCGGGCAGCAGCAGATCGACCGCGCGTTGAACGAGGCGCTCGGCCGCGTCGTTACCCGCAACGCCTGCAGCTTGGTCATCGAACGCAACAATAGCTATGGCTGGAACAACGCCATGGACATCACAGCCGCCGTCACGCGCGAAATGGACACCTTGGTGCAGACGGTCACGCTCCAGTAGAACATTGCCGCCACCAAAGGCGGTCGGCGCGCCATCGCGATGTCGATGCGTCAGCGGGCCGGCGGCAAGCCGAGCGATTCGAAGCGGCGTCGCGCGGATTCATGTTCCCGAGCCGGCACCACGCGCTTCCATCCTGATCCGGGGAAATATTCCGGCCGATGCCGAAGGACCGGCGTTCTTAGTCTGGCTGGAATACGTTCGTTGATTTCGCCGTGTTGAGCGGCAGCAACGCGAGCGGGCCGCGCGTAAAGGAGAAGCTCGGCAAGTGATGCCGCATTTCTCTCCGTGTCCATCGCCTTGCTCTACAATGTGTCCAGGCGCCGGAACTCGGGTTCAGAACCAGAACCGCACGCCGGCGACGAAGCTCGTGGTCGTCGGATCCTTGCCGTCGGCGCGCGCGAAATCGGCGGTCCGGCCGGTCTTCGCCTCATAGGAAACGCCGATATAGGGCGCGAACTGGCGGCTGATCTCGTAGCGCAGCCGTAGGCCGAGTTCGGCATCGGTCAGCCCAGATCCCAGCCGGATCTCGGGCACGTCCTGCGCCGACAGGTTGAGCTCGACGCGCGGCTGCAAGATCAGCCTCTGGGTGATGCGTTGGTCGTAATAGCCCTCGAGCCGCCCGAGCACCTCGCCCTTGTCGCTGACGAACAGCGCGCCCTCGACCTCGAACATATAGGGCGCGAGGCCCTCGAACCCGATTGTCGCATAGGTCCGGGTCAGCGAGGGCCGGAAGTCATGCCGCACGCCTGCCTGAAGGTTGAAATAGGACCCGATCGCGCGGCTATAGAGCGCCTGCACCTCGGCGCTTTCGACGCCTTCGCGAAATGCACCTTCGCCTTCGGACTTGAGCCACAGTCGATTGATGTCGCCGCCGATAAAGGCCTCGCCGTCCCAGCGATAGCCGTCGCGGCCCGCTCGCACCTGGACCTCGGCGAGGTTGACCAGGAGCTGATAGAAATTCTGACCTCCCTGCTCGCGCATCATTGCAGCGCGCGCGCGGTTCATCTCGGGCGCGGGAAAATCGCGGTCGGCATAATGGTCCATCGGCGGCGCGGGCGCAGGAGCGTTCCCGGCGGGAAGCGCGGTTCCGGTTTGCGCCATGCCCGGCATCGCCGACATGTCGTGGCGCGCATGATCGCCCGACATGTCCATGCCGGACATCGACTGGTCGTCTTGCGGTGGCGCGCTCTTGGCGGCGGCTGTCCCTTCATTCCCCATAACGGGCGTCGCGGCGACCGGGGCCGACCCAGGTTGCGGCATCGGCATGCCTGGCATGCTATTCTTCATCGCCGGCATCGCGCCCGCGCCCGGAGCGGCGGCACTCGCCTGCGCACGCCGCGGTGCGGACCTTCGCACCGGCTTTTTCGCCGCCGCCTTTCTTGCCGCGGGCTTCTTCGCGGCTTTTCGCGGCGCAGGCGGCTTGGTGACAGGTGTAGGCATCTTCATGCCAGGCATGCCCGGCATGTCCTGCGCGGCTGCCGGCATGGCGAGCGCAAGCGTCGCGGTGGCGGCAACGGGGACGAGCAGCCGGATCATGCCGTCTCTCCCTTCGGACGCACGCTCACCACGCGCATCATGCCCGCCGCCATGTGGTAGAGCAGATGGCAGTGGAACGCCCAGTCGCCAATCGCGTCGGCAGTAAAGTCCCAGGTTACCTTGCCGCCCGGTTGCACGATGACCGTATGCTTGCGCGGCGCGTGATCGCCGTGCCCGGTAACCAGCTCGAAGAAATGGCCATGGATGTGGATCGGATGACCCATCATGGTGTCGTTGATCAGATTGATCCGCACGCGTTCGCCTTCGACGAACGGAATCGGCTCCATATGGTCGGACATCTTCACGCCGTCGAACGACCACATGAAGCGTTCCATGTTGCCGGTCAGATGGATATCGAGGCCGCGGCTCGGCGCGCGCACGTCGGGATTGCGCTCCAGCGCCATCAAATCCTTGTAGACGAGCACCTTGTGGCCGACGTCCTCCAGTCCCTGGCCCGGCTCGCCGGTCCGGTCCACCGGCATCGGCGCGATCGTCTGGACGCCTGGCCCTTTCTTCACTTGTGGCGCGTTCGAAAAGTCGCGCATCTTCATGGACCCCATGTCCATGCTGCCCATCGAGCCCGTGTCCGCAGGCCCCGTCCGGGAATGATCCATGCCCGGCATCGCGCCCATGTCCATGCCGGGTAGGGTATCGGCGGACGGCGGCGCCATCGCCGCGGTGCCTGGCGTCGCGAGCTTGGCCGAGCGGTTCTGTTCGGCGGTGGGATCGGCACCACGCGCCCTCATCCCGCCGGACATGTCCGTTCCCGACATGCCCTCCATTCCGGGCATGTTCGACATGTCCATACCCATGTCCTTCATGGTCGCGATCGGGCGCTTGCGAAGCGGCGGCACGGGTGCCGTCATGCCGGCGCGTGGCGCGAGCGTCGCGCGCGCCATGCCAGAACGGTCGATCGCTTCGCCGACCAGCGTATAGGCCTTGTCTTCCATCGGGGTGACGATCGCGTCATAGGTTTCGGCGACGCCGATCTGAAATTCGTCGACCTCGACCGGCATCACATTCTGCCCGTCGGCTTGCACGATGCTCAGCCGAAGCCCGGGAATGCGGACGTTGAACGTCGTCATCGAGGAGGCATTGATGAAACGCAGCCGCATGCGCTGGCCGGGGGTGAACAGCGCGGTCCAATTGTCCTCGGGGCCATGGCCGTTGATGACATAGGTATAGACCGAGCCCGTCACGTCCGAGATGTCGGTCGGGTCCATCCGCATCCCGCCCCAGTCGACACGATCCTTGAGCGGCTGGTCCTTGCCGGCAAGCAGGCCGGCCAATGTCTGGCGCTGCCGGTTGAAGCCACCGGCGTCTACCTTCAGGCGGCGGAAGATCGTCTCGGGCGACAGCTGGCTGTGGTCGGCGAACATGATCACATGCTCGCGGTCGAACGCGATCGGGTCCGTTCCGGCGGGGTCGATGACGATCGGCCCATAATGGCCGAGTTGCTCCTGAAACCCCGAATGGCTGTGGTACCAATAGGTGCCCGACTGCTTGATGGGAAATTCGTAGCTGAAGGTCGAATGCGGCGGGATGCCGGGGAAGGAAACCCCGGGCACGCCGTCGAACCGGGGAGGCACGAGCACGCCGTGCCAATGGATCGAACTGTCCTCGTCGAGGTCGTTGACGACGTGGAGCCGGACGTTCTGCCCCTCGCGCAAGCGAAGGAGCGGCGCGGGCACGGTACCGTTGATGCCGATCGCCCGCGACGGACGGCCATCGATCGTCATCGTCTGGCGCGCGATCCTGAGCGTGATGTCCTCGCCCGAGACGACGGGCAGCGGCGCGGCAAGGCCAGGCGACGCTCCCTGCGCCCAGGCCGGCATCCATCCCGCGATGACAAAGCCGCCTCCCGCCAGGGCGGCGCCGCGCATCAGCTGACGACGATCGATCGGTTGGCTCATGGTCTTTCCCAGTCTTGTTTTTGTTCAGCGTCCGAAAGGCATTACGCAGCCTGTCGCCACAGCCCTCGCTCACGATGAATTTCGATGCGGCTTGTCGAAGCGCGAGAACCAGCGGCGTGGTTCAGCTGCCCGCCAAACGCTCCGCGAGCCTGATGCGTGCCCGGCGCACACGCGTCTCCACGGCCTTCTCGGTGATCGACAGCGTCGCGGCGACCTCGGCCTGACTCATATCCTGGAGCGTTCGAAGCACCAAAGGCTCTCGCAGGGACGCCGGAAGATCTGCGATCGCGCGCGCAACCCGCTCCATTTCCTGGCGCGCCAGCACCTCGGCATCGGGAAGCGCGCGATCTTCGGCAATCTGCATCGCGCCGTTGTCGAGCGGTACGGCAAAAGCAAAGAGCCGCCGCACGGCACGCCGCCGGCGCCAGTCGCGGCATTTGTTGAGCGCGATCGTGGCGAGCCAGCGTCGCATCGGGCGGTCCGCGTCAAATCTGGCCAGCGAGCGATGCGCAGCGATGAAGGTCTCCTGGACGAGGTCCAAGGCTTCGTCCGCATCCCCTATATTGCCCGCGACGATGCGATAGACGGGATCACCGTAGCGGCGCATGATTTCGGCGAAGGCGGTGTCGCGTCCGGCGTAGCTGAGTGCCGCCAGTTCGCCGTCCGTCAACGTGGCGAGGTCGAGCGTCACCGCGCGTCGACGGTCAGTGCCCTCACCACCGCCTGATCGAATTTGGCCGCCTGGTCGGGGCGAAGAATCTGACGCATCGCGAAAATATGCGCGAGCGTCTCCTTCTGCAGCTCGCCCATTGCCCTGTGCGACGCGTCCACCGCTGCGACGACCTGCGGGCCGTTGCCATGCTCGGCCTGGATTGCGGCGGCCAGCCGTGCATTGGCCGCGCGAAGGTCGAGCTCGAGAGCTTGGCGGCGGATCGCGAAGCGTTCCTCGAGTATTTTGAGCCGCGCCTGCTGACCTGCGTCGAGCTCCAGCTGATGATGAAGCACGTCATGCAACTCGACCCCTTGCCCCTTGGGGGCCGGGATCAGCGCGTGGCCTACGAATACACCGGCAATGCCAGCGAGGAATGCCACCAGCGCAATGAGGATCGTCCAGCGAAGCGGCCTCACCGGCTTGCCGTCAGCAGTGTCGAGGGAGCGAGCGGGCTCGACGGGCCGAAGGGTGACAGCGTGTTGGAAGCCGCGGAAGCCCGAACTGGAATGCCGCTCGCGATGCCGAGCATGAGGGCGGCGGCGGCCGCGATCGACCCGATCCTGATTCCGTGAAACGGCGGCGTTGCCGCCCGCTCGTGCAGCCGTTCCAATACCGCATCCTCGATCGCTGCGAGCCCGGGATGCACCGGTGCGGCCGAAAGGCGGCGCAGCGCCGCATCGATATCCTGTGCCATAGTCTTTGCTCCGCTCGCCTCTTCCTGCCTCTTACGCGCCCAGGGCGGCAACCCCTCAAAAAATTCCGATTGCGCGGATAACCCCAGATTCTGTCGCCGATCGATGAGGGTTGTATGTCCAACCTGCGTACTTGCTGGTGCCGGCGCCGTGCCGACTCTCGGAGAATTCCAAATGCGCTTTGCACCCATCGTCGCCGCCGCGCTGCTCGTCGCGCCCGTCGCAGCTTATGCCCATCCCAAGCTGGTTTCCGCAACGCCTGCGCCCAACGCCGTTTCCGCCCGGACCGCGCAGCTGCAGCTGGTCTTTTCCGAACGGCTCGTTGCCCAATTCTCCGGCGCCGATCTCGTCATGACGGAGATGCCCGGCATGAAGATGAACGTCCCGATGAAGATGCCGGCCAAGACGACGCTCGGCACTGACGGCAAGACGCTCGTGGTGACGCTTCCCAAGGCGCTGTCGATCGGGAGCTACACGCTCAGCTATCATGTCGTGTCGACCGACACCCATCGCGTCGAGGGAAGCTATAGCTTCAAGGTCAAGTAGTTGACCGGCGCTGTCGCGATCGTCCTCAGGTTCGGGCTGTATCTCGACCTGATGGTGCTGTTCGGCATCGCCGCGTTTGCGCTTTATGCGTTGCACGGCGACGAACGGCGTTTCGACGGCGCGATCGCCCTCGGTCCGTGGCTATGGGGCAGCGCCGTCCTGGGCACGGTGCTGTCGCTTGGCGGCCTGGTCGTGCTTGCCGCCGGGATGGCGGGCGTTCCGCTCGCGTCCGTGGATCCCGCGTCGGTCGAGATGGTCGTCATTGCCACGAGCGCGGGAACTGCTTGCCTCGTTCGGATTGTCGTACTCGTGCTCGCGGCGATCGTCGCTCTCACGCTCCGCCGGCGTCCGGCGGTCGCCTTGCCCTTCATCACCGGTGCAGGTGCGATCGCGCTGGCCACCCTCGCCTGGGGCGGTCACGGCGCGATGGACGAGGGTGTTGTCGGCTGGTTCCATTTGGCGGCGGATATCGGACATCTTCTTGCGGGCGGCATCTGGGTAGGGGCGCTGGTCGCGCTGCTGTCGTTAGTGCTTCGGCGGCGCGAGCGAGTCGATCACGACCATCTGGTCCTGTCGCACCGCGCGCTGGACGGCTTCTCGCTGGTCGGAACGATCACGGTCGCGACGATCATCATCTCGGGGTTGGTCAACAGCTGGCTGCTGGTCGGGCCTGCCAACATCCTCCTGCTGCCCGTCAGCCTGTACGGCCAGCTTCTGATCGCAAAGCTGCTATTGTTCGGAGCGATGGGCGCGCTCGCCGCGACCAACCGTTTCCGGCTGGTGCCGGATTTCGAACGATCGATTGGCTCGGATGACCATTTCGCGGCGTTGCGTGCGCTCCGGCGCAGCCTGGCGATCGAAACCGGCTGTGCGGTTGCCGTGCTGGCGCTGGTCGCGTGGTTGGGAACGCTCGAACCACCGATGTCAGCAATATGACCGAGCGCCCCGCGCCGGCGTCGAGATCGATTGGCGCCAGGGCTTTGCCGGGGCACCGGCCCCGCAAGGTGCCGACGCGGGTTTCGCCGATATGGCCGAACGCCGCCGCATTCATACGCCGACGGGCACGATCGCGGTACTCACGGCGCGCAAGAGTCAAATTGCATGATACTGGATTGAAGGGCGATCACGTGAACCATTCCGACCAGCATGCGCAGTCGCGAAGTGATGGCTCCGCCAGCCGCGCCGAGGCCAAAGGAGAGGTCGTGGACCCGGTTTGCGGCATGATCGTGGATCCGGCGGCCACCCGGCATCATGCATCGCACGAGGGCCAGGATTATCATTTCTGCAGCGCCGGGGTGCCTGGCGAAATTCGCGAGTCCCCCCAACATCCACTTTTGCCCAGGAACCTTTATTGGGCAAATGTTGGTAGTGTCTCAGTTTCAAATTAGAGCGGAAAAAATACACCCTTGATGCAGGCCGGGTTGCGAACCGCGATCTGGACATGGCTCTTTTTGTAGAGGCCGCTTCCCGGGTAAGCCTTGCCGCCCTCGACAAACATGCCTCGGATCGTATCGAAGGCCCTAAACTGAGGATCATCCATGACCATGACATCAATAATTCGATGTAGGTGCCGAAAGACAGCACAGTCCAAAAATCGCAGAGCGCGGTCCTTATCGGCGGAGCCCTTGGGGTTTTTATTTTTCGGGATTGGGAGTCCTGCGAGCTTTTGAACGCGCATAAACGACCTATGCGCTGCCCGAAGAAGTTCGACATCCTCGCGCGAAACCAAATCTAAGCAGTTACGAAGGTCAATAACCGCACCCACGACAGCGGGTTCGGAATAGTCCCCAATTTTCACCTTGTTTTGCGCCCATTCTAGGGCACGAGCCGGATCAGATTCCCAGAAATACGCCCCCGGCCCGAGCCAATCGTAGTCTCGGTCGCTTTGTAGAATTGCCGTCCCTTCGAGGACCGCCTTCTGGGCTATACTCTTGTCACACCCGTGATAACCGAGCACGAATGAGGTAGCCAATCGGCTCAAGCGGCGACGCGTTCTTTCTTGCTTTCGCCGCCGAACTCAACGCGCAGCTTGCCCTTGGTAGTGTAAATACCCTCTTTAATGAGGGTTTCACGAGCTACCTTTTTGGACGCCAATGCACGTTCGGTTTCCTCCGCAATCGCGTCGAGGATTTTTTGATTACGCTGTGCGTGCGTCATTAGGGCCCGGCCTCCTTTCGCCGTTTGCGAGCGAATCTCGCGCAAATTCTAAACGCTTTTGGGCGCCGAAATATGCATACCAGTTTAATGCGGGAAAATTATGGCAACGGCAATGTGATTATCACACGCGTTTTTTGTAACTCCCGCGCTTTGCCGGAGCCGGGGCCATCGCGTCGATCTTAGCAACGATGTCCTCCAGCGACCACAGCCGATCGGCGATCTCCGCTGCCATCGCTGGCGAGACGCGGAGCGTCTTATGGATGCGGCAGAAATTGTAAAACACGAAATACAGCGACAGCGCGTGGATGTGATTGTCGAGCTTCTTTGAGAAGGCGTTGGTTAGGCGCGTGAAGCGGCGCATGGACATGCGCATGGTGAGGTTCTGGCGCTCGACATAGCTAGTTGAGACATGCTTCTCGTCGGGGCTGCCAGTGATCTGCGTTTTCTTGATCCCGGTGCACTCTGCGGGGCTATAGCGACCAGTCGTTCCGCCCGGCGTGGCGCCGTACAGCTTGATCAGCATGGCGTAGTCAATATCATCGCCGAACGTGCCTTCGATAGCTTCCAGATAAGCCTTGTGGCCATCGGTCGTCATCTGAACGCGGTTGGACAGGCGGCTGTGCAGATCGCCCATCAGGTCCATGGCATCGTCGCCTGAGCGATTGCCGACATGGTAGGAAACAATGAGCTTCGTGTCGGCGTCGATCGCGGTCCACGTCCACACGTCGCCTGCGCCGTCCGGCGCGGCCTTTGCGGTTGCGACGTTTTTCGCCTTGGCGTGGCAGAACGACCAAATCTCATCGCACTGGATACGGCTCGCCTTCACGTTGCGGACCATCTCGTCATGGATCGCAAGGCAAGCCTCGCCAGCCTCCACAAGCAGCTTCGACACCGTGTTGATCGACACATCGGTGATGCGGCTGATCGAACGCATGGACGAGCCCTCGCACAGCATGGCGAGGATTTGAGTGCGCTTGGCGAGAGGGAGCCTGTTCATACGCATTTGGTATGAACTTTCATGCTTAGCGTCAAGCATTATGTCACTTTAGCGTTGGCAGTACCGGGGGAGGCTCCGGTTGTATAAAAGCATCAACGGGAACGTTGCACATCGCCGCGATAAACGACGTTCTGATCTGTAGCGCTTGAAGCAGAGCATCAATCTTCATCCGGTTGCTCTCAGCGACCATAGAGAAGGCCTTAGACAGCAATCGCGGGGTCTCGACCGGAATAATCGCTGGATCGTCCAGAGGCTCCTTGGTCCGCCATTTCCTGAAAGAGATTTGCTTACGCAGATTCAAAATCTGATTTTCATCGAAGATGCCAAGATCGGCGCAACGATATACCATCGCAGCAATCGACACTTTCCAACGACGTTTCAAATCAACGAACGCATCGAGCCGTGGGCTGAAAACCTCGTTCGGAAATGAGTGTTTCGGAAGCAAAAATGCCCCGGCAAACCTGTCCGCCTGACGCTCAATTTCTTTAAGCGTCGTCCTGTCCGCGATTTCTGATTGTTCAATGTGTCGATGCATCACCAGATGACCTAGCTCGTGGGCTAGATCAAAGCGGGTCCGCACACCGGCCTCCTTTTCAGAGGCCATAAAAATAAACGGGCGCGGGCCGTTCCAAAACGAAAAAGCCTCAACATTTTCGCCTGTCATCTCGTATTTACAGGCAATTATTCCATTGGACTCTAGCAGAGAAAGAACGTTGGAAATTGGGCCCAATCCCAAACCCCAGTCCGCGCGCACCTTTTCCGCTATATCGTCAATGCCATCCTCGCCGAAGTCGGCCGGATCGTACTCAGGCACATTAACTGCAGGATAGTTCACAAGGCCATCAAAGTGATGTGCCACTTGTGCGAACCAACCAGAGTATGTGTCGGAGGCCTCCTGCCGACGGATCGTTTCCGGCCCAAATTTACGATAGAACCGCGTCGAAAAGTCGCCGAAGGTCGGCGCGTCGGCTGACGTGAAAAACCCGATTGGTTGATCCAGGACGGAAGCCATGGCGGCAAACGTGTCGGGGTCCGGGGTGCGGGAGCCACGCTCGAAGGCTGAAATAGCCTGTCGCGTAACTCCCACACGTTCGCCAAGTTCTTCCTGCGAGAGCCGAAGAACCTTCCGCGCGTCTCTCAGACGCGCAGGAATCAGAAGCCGCCCGCTCCCGGTGGAACGGGCGGCTGGAAATTGAACTATGTTATCCAACGCCGTTATCTCGCCGCCACTTGTCGATTTCTTCCTTCAATTCCATCACCACGTCGAAGTCGGTTTGTTCCATAGGAATTTCTTCCTGCGGGGTGATATGCGCCATATTCAATAGATTAGACGTCCTGTGCTGGAAGCTGAAAATATTATTGGCGCTCGGAATAGCGAGATGGGCAAATTCCAAATTCTGGTGACCGTGCATCAGCAGAATATGCGGCATGCCTTCGGTGTTTCCCGTCTCTAGTTCAGGGAAAAGCGAAAGCCGATTGCTCAGTCGAAGGTTGGCGCGGAAGCCGACACTACGCGGCTGGACCGCAGGATTAGCGACTTGGCTAATCGTAAGCTTGGAATGAGAAAAATGGATTTCTAGATACCGCCCAGTGGGCCGCTTAAAAGATCTCCATTCGCAGCCCTGCGCCCACTGACCGCTCGTCACCAACTTTTCGAATGCCTTATCGACGGCCCATTGAATGATGCGGCCCCGGCCGTCCTGCGCAGAGGGCACGTCAAAAATAGGGTCGGCGGCTATCGATCGAGACGCAGCCGTGTAAGCCGCTTTCAATGTGGTGGGAACAACGGCGCGAGACGCCAACGGGATTTGGTCGCGAAGAAAAGCTTCTGCCGGGGTCACCGCTAATTCCTGTTGCAATGAGCGTTGCGCAACCAAATACGAAAAACAGCCCGTTTTGTCAACCGCTCATTTCGACCAGCGCTTAGCCGCCGCAGCCTTCGCGATTTCGCTCCGACGCTCCGGCGTCATATTCGCCGCCCGCTTCTGTCCGCCCTTGCGCCCCATTTCGGCGGCGGCGCTGGACAGGGTATCGTCGCGCTCGTCCTCAATCTCGCCGGTGGCGATCTTACCGATCATCACAGCAAGGCCGATGGCGTCGGCGGGGCGCTTTTCTCCGCGTGGACCTTTAGGCACGAGGATCACCCCGCTCACGCAGAAGGTCGAGCAGCTTGCTTTTGGCCGTACTGTTATCCTGATCGAGAAATTGTTCGACCGATCTGCGCCACGGCGCTGTTATCTCGCCTGATCCGCGACCCGGCCCAGCGGACGTCTCGGTCTCGACGTGGAGGTTGCCCACTCCATCGTCGCACAGGTAGTGCCACTTCTCGTCGTGGTTACCCTTTTCATGATAGTAGAACCGGACTCGCTCAGCCATACAGCCTCCATGCTTTGCGCTAAGCATATAGTAGCGCGGGCTGGATGGCGACAGCCGATGCATCAAAATTCAAACTGAGACACTACCCAAATGTTGGATAGGCTGCACGCGCTAGGTCGACTATTTCAACTAAGTCATAGAAAACGCTAGCGACCCCTACGGGAACGTGGTTTACGCACAGCGCGTTGTTATCGTTGATAAAAATAGAAATTACTCACGACTAAACCATCAAAAATGCCATCAGGTCAATCGGCTGCGCTGGGCAGAAATGCGACAAACCGAGTTGGGCTGCGCGATGGTCCACATGGCTGCTTGATCCCGGGGGAATGCCGGAACTAACTCTTTCCCCTTTTCGGCTTTGCTTTACCCAGCGCGCGGCGGCTTGATAAAAGGCATTCCGCCGTGGCCCCGACTTTGCGCTCGCGCCATGCGAGGGGAGACGCCGTATCGCTTACGAAAATTTCGGTCGAACGTACTCAGTTCATTATATCCCCACCGAAAGGCGATCGCGGTGATGCTATGGCGTGCGTAGCTTGGGTCGATGATTTCCATATGGCATCGTTCCAGCCGTCGATCGCGCACCCAGGACCAGAAGGACTCTCCCGAAGCTTGAAATGACCGATGCAAAGTTCGCACCGATATCCCGGCCCGTTCGGCAACCTTTGCCGGCGCCAGTTCGGGATCGTCGAGCAGCGCCGTCGTGATGGTCTTGACGTTGCTCATCAATTCGAGCCGCGCCCTGTTCGACCCAGAGGCCGTGCTTGGAGAGATTCCCAATTGAATCATCGCGTTGACCAAAAGAACCTGGAGCATGGCTACCTCAGGGCCCCCAACGCGGCTCTGGGGCTGGGTAACCGCCTCCATGAGGGCGGCGACACAGGCGCCGATTCCGGAGTCACGAGAAAATACCCGATCAAGGGCAATCTCCTCGCCATAAGAAAGAGCTTGAGCGAGCCTCCAAGGAATATGGAAGCCATAGGTTTCGCTCCCACCTTCATCGACGTGATATTCAACGGCTTTCGAGGGCCTGATGAAAGCCATTTCCCCGGGGTTCAGGCGCAACTCTCTGTCGTCGCTGACAAGCGTCAAGCTACCCTGTTTTACGAACTGGAGGGAATAATCAGGCTGAAGTGAGAAATGTCTGATCAGATAGCGATGAAGGAGCGAATTGCATCGATGCAGGGAGCAGTTCAAGGCCCCCAAAGCAAAGCCCGTCGACCGGGCATCAAGAAGATCGCCCTCCTTGATCTCGTAAATGATACTTCGATCGGCTTCGATATCCGTATAATACCTTGCCAACGCGTTGGAGTATTCCGCTGATCGAGCGCGCGTTGGCAGAGTTTCCGTCGAGAAATTGAGCATGCTCACCCCGTCAGGCAATGAGTCTTGTGCCCAACGATGAGGCAGATCGCCTTTTATGTCAATCTCGTGAAGTGGATCATATATTGCCGGTCGCCTTGGCACGCAATGTCGAATCCGATGTCTCTAAACGCCATGATCCTGTGGCGGACTGGCATTAGGCTGCACCAGTAACTCGGAAGCTTCCGGATACAGGGCAGTTTTCAGAGCCTTCGGTATCGCATTGGGGGACAGATATGGTGACGCGGCGACACTCCCGTTCGGATCAACGACGTTCGAGCATGGGCTGGCGAACGGTACTAGCGGTATCGCTCGCGGCAATGCTCCCGGTCATGCCGAGTCCTGCGCAGACGCGGCAGCGCACCGCCGATACCGTGTTGCGAAACGCGAAGATCTACACAGTCGATCAGCAGCGGCGGACGGTCGAAGCCTTGGCCATCAAGGATGGGAAAATCATTTTCGCGGGCGACGACGCGGGGGTGAAGCCGTTCATCGGTCCCAAGACGATCGTCCGGGATGGAGGGGGGAAGTTGGTCCTCCCTGGCTTGGTCGATGCCCATATCCATCCTCGCGGTATCGTCGATTTCGGCGGATGTAACCTGCACGCCACCGCGCACACGCTGGCCGAGATTGTGTCGATCGTCGGCAAGTGCCGCGAGGATGCCAAGCTTGCGCCAGGCAGGTGGCTCGCGGTGTCGCAATGGGAGTATGCGGCAGGCAATCAGACCGATCCGAAGCATCTGACCCTGCGCGCCGCGCTCGACGAGGCCGCGCCCGACAACCCGGTCGTCATGACCGGCTGGGACGGTCACCACGCTGTATTCAACAGCGCTGCCCTGGCCTTGGCGAAAAATGATAAGGGCGAGACGGTAGGCTATTCGAAGAAGACGCTTCAATCCGACTTCGCCAAGTACAAACCGGTCGTGGGTGTCGACAGCAACGGCGAACCGAGCGGCGACATTCAAGACGACGGCAGAGCGCCGATCGATACTTCGGAGGTCGAACGGGACGACTTCGCCAAGCTGTTGGCGGAGCCGGAACGGCTCGCCGAACGCCTCAACAGCGTCGGCATCACGGCGGTCTGGGATGCAGCCGCTTATACGCAGAGTGGCATCTTCGGCCCTGGCAGCATCTACGACGTGTACGACAAGCTCCAGAAGAGCGGGCACATGAGCTTCCGCGTCAACATGGCGCAGCTTTGGGAGCCGGAAGACTTTCGTGACGCGGAAGGGCGCATCGATTGGAATGCGCTTTTTGCCAAGGCGGATGTGATCAAAAAGAAATATGCAAACGATCCGCTGGCATCGGCGGATTCGGTCAAGATCTTCGCCGATGGCGACATGGAAGCCAATCCCAACAACGTTCCCCCGACCTTCGGCGCGGCGCCCAGGCCGGTGCCCTATCTTCAACCGATATTCGAGAAGGACAAGCAAGGCTTCCTGTCGGTCAAGGACTATGTCGATGTCTCGTCACCTGAGTGTGTCTATGTGCGCGCCAGGCCCAATGAGGTCGCATCGCCCGTCGCAATCGCCGACTTCATGAAACGATATGGTTTCCACCCCGGCCAATGTGCCATCTCTTACGGCATTACCCAGCATGCGCCGTGGATCTTCGACGATTATGTGATGCAGGCGCACCTCAGGGGCTATACGATCCACATCCACGTCATCAGCGATGCGGCCGCCAGCTTGGCGATCAACGCGCTCGAAGCCGCGCGCAAGGCCGATGGGGTGACCACGCGCCCCGACACGCTGGCGCATATCCAGTGCGCCACGCCGGAACAGGTCAAGAGGATCGGGGCCGATCACTTCTTCATCGCCTATACCTATAGCTGGATGTATGCGGAGCCAAAGGGCTACGATCTCAGCACCGTACCGTTCTTCAACAAGGTCCACGGCAACAGCTACGAGGCGCTGCACGATCCGAACAGCTATTTCGAGCGCTGCACTTATCCTACCAAGTCGAGCAAGGATGCCGGCGCGATCCTCGCGGCGGGATCGGACGCTCCAGTCCTGACGCAGGATCCACAGCCGTTCGTCAACATGGAATTCGGCGTGACGCGGGCGCGGCCCGGTCTTCCTCCGCTCAGCCCGTGGGAACGGCTGTCCATCGAGGACCTCATCGAAGCTTATACGATCAATGGAGCGCGCGCCCTGAACCGCGGCTCGCAGATCGGCTCGCTGGAGGTGGGCAAGTCCGCCGACTTTATCATCCTTGACCAGGATATCCTGACGTTGGCCAAGGCCGGCCACCCCGAAAAGATCGGAGATACCAAGGTTTTGGAAACTTGGTTCATGGGTAAAAAGGTCTATTCGTCCCTAAAATAGCAAGCGACCCAAGCTTTGGTGAATAACACCTGAGTAATTCACTCATTTAGTCGACGAATCGAAAGCCCATTGGGCAGGAGCTAAATAATAATGACATCCCACATGACGAAAGAGCGTGACGGCTTCACCGCCGATCGCGAAAGGGTTGCCGCGATCAATGAGCGCGAAATTGCCCAATTCGACAGCCGTACCGCCAGGTCGCGGGAATTGAGGGCACGCGCCCTCGGTGTCATGCCGGCCGGCGTGCCGATGTCCTGGATGGCCGGTTATTACTCCCATCCACAAATCTATGCGCGAAAGGGATCGGGATCGAGCTTCCTGGACATTGACGGCAATCGGTACGTCGACATGAACGTGTCCGATCTTTCGATGACGCTCGGCTTCGGCGTGCCCGAAGTCGAGGAGACGCTTGCCCGGCAATATCGCGACGGCGCGCATTTCCTGCTGCCGACGGAAGATGCCGTCATCACAGCCGAGCTCCTGGCTGAAATGACGGGTTTGCCGAGCTGGCAGTTCACCGTGGCGGCGTCGGGTTCGAATACCGACATCATGCGCATCGCGCGTCATATGACGGGCCGGCGCAAGCTCGTGGTGTTCGAGGGCAAATATCACGGGCATCTCGAAGAGACGCTCGTCGTCCAGCAGGACGGCCACAACGTTCCCGAGTATCAGGGACTGTCCGGCAAGCGCACCGAGGACACGATCATTCTTCCCTTCAATGACCTCGACGCCGTCTCGCGGGCGCTGGAGGGCGGCGAGGTGGCACTGGTATTGACCGAACCCGTCATGACGAACTGCACGCTGGTGCAGCCCGATGACGGTTATCTTGCAGGTCTGCGCCAGCTCACGAAGGACAGCGGAACACTGCTGTGCATCGACGAGGCGCACACCTTCTCCTTCGCTTATGGCGGGATGACGCGCGAATGGGCGCTCGAAAGCGACTTCATGACGCTCGGCAAGGGTTTTGGATCGGGAATCGCCTTCGCCGCCTATGGCATGACCCGTGAGATCGCCGACCATGTCGAGCGGCACCTCGATATCCTGCACCGCAAATCGGGACTTGGCCTCGGTGGCACGCTCTATGGCAGCGCGCTGTCCATGGCGGTCGCGCGCACGATACTCGAGCGCGTACTCAGCGAGGAGGCCTTCGCGCGCGTGGCGGCCCTGGGCACGCGGTTGGCCGACGGGATCGATCGCATGTGCCGCGATTTCGATCTGCCGTGCCGTGCCTTTCGGCTCGGCCCCCGCTCGGGATTGTGCCTGACGCCGGAATTGCCGCGCAACTATCAGGAAGCGCGCTTTTCGATGGATCTCGACATGCTGGACGCGCGTCGCGTCTTCATGGCCAATCGCGGTTACTGGGATTGCATCATCAGCGCGGGGCCACAGGCGTCGTTCGCCCATAGCGAGGCGGATATCGACGGCTATGTCGACGTCACGCGCGCTTTCATGGCCGAGTTGCTCTGACGGTGGCGGTGCGCATTTCCCTGCGGGCGGGAATGCTCGCCGCCCTTGTCTGCGGCGCGCTGGCCCTGCAGCCAATCGTCGCGGCGCAGCAGGCCGTGCCCGCTGCGCCGCCGCCAGATGCGCCCGATGCGTTCGACAATGCCGATTTCACCGCCATACCGGGGGATCGCGCCTTCGGTTGGGCCGATCAGACCCGCTCAGAAGTGCTCGCCCGTCACGGCATGGTCGCCACCAGCCAGCCGCTTGCCGCCGAGGCGGGGCTCGACATCCTGAAAGCCGGCGGCAACGCCTTCGACGCGGCGGTGGCGACCGCTGCGGCACTGAATGTCGTCGAACCCTATGCCGCAGGGATCGGCGGCGACATGTTCATGATCGCCTGGGTCGCCAAGGAGCATCGTCTTGTGGCGCTGGATGGTTCCGGTCGGGCGCCATCGGGGGCGACGCTCGCGCATTTCCGGGCACGCGGCCTCACGGCGATGCCCTATAATGACATCGACGCCGCAGTGGTTCCCGGCGCCGTGGATGGGTGGGACGCCATGCTGAAACGGTATGGCACGATGGGCTTCCGCCAGACTCTCGAGCCCGCCGCGCGGATCGCCGAGGATGGTTTCGGCGTTACCCAGCGCATCGCCGGCGAATGGAAGCTCTACGAGGACGTGGTGCGGCGCGATCCCGATTCCCGGCGCACCTACCTGCCGGGTGGACGTGCGCCCGCCGCCAACGACATCTTCCGTAACCCTGATCTCGCCAAGGCCCTGCGGCTGCTCCAGCGAGACGGGCGCGACGCATTCTACAAGGGCGCGATCGGCCGTGCGATGGTCGAGAAGAGCAAGGCGATCGGCGGGCCTTTCACGCTCGCCGATCTCGATAGCATCCATGCGCGTTGGGTGACGCCGCTCACCACCCGCTACCGCGGCTACGACGTCTACGAAATGCCGCCGCCGACGCAGGGTTTTGCCGTGCTCGAGCAGCTCAACCTCATCGAGCAATGCGCTCCGCGCCTGGGGGTGACGCTTGCACAGGGCGTGAATCAGACCCCCGCCTTCTGGCACATGATGATCGAGACGAAGAAACGCGCCTATGCCGATCTCGACCGTTGGAATGGCGATCCGGATTATAGCAAAATTCCCACCGAACGACTGACGTCCAAGGCATATGCGGCATCGCTGTGTGATGGGATCGATCCACAGCGGGCGACGAAGGTGGGATCGCCGAACGCGCCGATCGGCGGCACGGTCTACCTGAGCGTCGCAGATCGCTTCGGCAACGTCGTGTCCTTCATTTACAGCATCTATGCCGAGTTCGGATCGGGCGTCACCGTTCCGGGTTTCGGCTTCGTCCTCAACAATCGCGGCGCGTTGTTTTCGCTCGACCCGAAAAGCCCGAACGTGATCGCGCCCGGTAAGCGCCCTTTCTATACTATCATTCCCGCGTTCGTGATGAAGAACGACAAGCCGCTGATGGCGATGGGCGTTATGTACGGCGACCAGCAGGCACAGGGCCAGGTGCAACTCCTCGTCAACATGCTCGATTTCGGGGCCAATCCCCAGGCGGCGAGCGACGCGGCACGCTTCAATCATTCGCAGAGCGAGGACCGTGTGGTTCTGGAATCGCGGCTTTTCGATGCGGTCGGCCCGGCGTTACGGTCCATGGGTCACAAGGTCGAGCGCGGCAATGGCCTCTTGATGGGTGGCTATCAGGCCATCCTCTTGGATCCGAGGACCGGCATCTTGCGGGGCGCATCGGATCATCGGAAGGACGGCGCTGCCGTAGGCTATTGAGCGGCGGCGTCGCCGCCCTTCCGCGATACGACCTTTGATCTCGCGGTTCCGGGATGCGGAACCCGACGGTGGAGAGACAGATGAGTCGAAGCAATCTTCATCACGCGGAATCCGTGATCGACGCCGTGCAATCCCCACGCGGTGCGGGCGTGTCCGCGCTAACGGCATCATGGTGCCGCTCCTTCCTGCATCATGGCCTCGATCCCGAGGCACCGATGAAGCGAACCTTACTCGAAGCAAGTCAGATCGCCGCCTTGCGGGCCGAGCACGCCGCTCTGCTCGAAGCTGCCGGACCGGTACTCGACCAGATTTTCCGGGCGGTCGCGCGGTCGGGATGTGGCGTAGTGCTGAGCGATGTTCACGGCACGATCATGGAGCGGCGCGTGGGCGATGGCGACGCGCAAGGCTTCGCGACGGCGGGTTTGGTCGAGGGCTGCCGCTGGAGCGAGGCGGATGAAGGAACGAATGGGATCGGCACCTGCCTGGTCGAGGAACGGCCGGTCGTGATCCACCGGGATCAGCATTTCGCCAGCCGCAACATCGGCATCAGCTGCATGGATGCGCCTGTTCACGATCCCTGCGGACGATTGATCGCCGCGCTTGACGTGTCGAGCTGCCGGGATGACCATGATGCCGCGATGGCGGAGATGATTGCTGCCTTGGTCCGCGATGCCGCGCGTCGCATCGAGCGCGATTATTTTTGCCGGCATTTTACGGGCAAGCGCATCATCTACCTACCGGATGAGGCTGCGATCGGGACCACGCTGCTGGCGACCGATCGCGACGATCTGGTTATCGGTGCCAGCCGGGCAGCGCGTGCCATGTTTGGGATCGACGATGCGGCACTGGCTGCGCCGCAGCCGCTCGAACGACTGCTCGGCTCTGATCAGGCACCTTCGTTCCGGGAAGGAGAGCGAAGCGTGCTGTCAAAAGCCCTGGCCACCGCGAACGGCAATGCGAGCCAAGCGGCGCACCTGCTAGGCATCGGCCGCGCGACCTTTTACCGCCGCATGGCCCGCGCCGGGATGCGGGGCCTGCCTCACTGAAACAACGAAACTGTCTCAGTAATGAGACAGGTCTGGTCGAGATAATTCCTATTCGACTTTCCGCTGTCTCGGGTGCGGGTGTATCTGATGTCTAGCGGTTTATCATAAAATTATCCGAAGCTATCCGGGAAGAGGAACAAGTAGAATGGGCATCCTTTTGCAGGACCAGCAGGGAGCACAGGCCAAAGCGCCGTTCGCCTCGCGCTACGATAATTTCATTGGCGGCAAATGGGTCGCTCCCAAGGCCGGCCGCTACTTCGAGAATGTGTCACCGATCACCGGCCGGGTGATCGGTGAGATTGCAAGATCACAGGCGGAGGACGTCGCCGCGGCACTGGATGCCGCACATTCCGCCAAGGACGCATGGGGCCGGACGTCGGTCGCCGAGCGCTCCCTGATCCTCGGTCGCATTGCCGACCGGATGGAGGCGAACCTGGAAAGGCTCGCTCTTGCGGAGACATGGGACAACGGCAAGCCGATCCGTGAAGCCTCCGCCGCCGACTTGCCGCTCGCCATCGATCACTTCCGCTATTTCGCGGGTGTCATCCGGGCGCAGGAGGGCTCGCTCAGCGAGATCGACCACGATACCGTGGCATATCACTTCCACGAACCGCTGGGCGTCGTCGGCCAGATCATCCCCTGGAACTTCCCGCTGCTGATGGCGATGTGGAAGCTGGCGCCCGCGCTGGCCGCCGGCAATTGCGTGGTATTGAAGCCCGCCGAGCAGACTCCGGCCTCCATCATGGTGTGGGCAGAGCTGGTCGGAGATCTCCTGCCGCCCGGCGTCCTCAACATCGTCAACGGCTTCGGGCTCGAGGCGGGCAAGCCGCTCGCCTCATCCGGCCGCATTGCGAAGATCGCGTTCACCGGAGAGACCACCACCGGCCGCCTCATTATGCAATATGCCAGCGAGAACTTGATCCCCGTTACGCTGGAATTGGGCGGCAAATCGCCCAACATCTTCCTCGCCGACGTGGCTCGCGACGACGATGATTTCCTCGACAAGGCGATTGAGGGCTTTGTCATGTTCGCGCTCAATCAGGGCGAGGTCTGCACCTGCCCCAGCCGCGCGCTGGTCGCCGAGAGCATCTATGACCGTTTCATGGACCGGGCCCTGAAGCGCGTCGCGGCGATCAAGATGGGCAACCCGCTCGATCCTGCCACCATGATCGGCGCACAGGCCTCTTCCGAACAGCGCGAGAAGATCCTGTCCTATATAGATATCGGCAAGCAGGAAGGCGCGGAACTGCTGGCGGGGGGCAAGGCCGCCAATCTCGGCGGCGACCTGGCCGATGGCTATTATGTCGAGCCCACCATCTTTCGTGGCCACAACAAGATGCGGATTTTCCAGGAGGAGATATTCGGCCCCGTTCTCTCCGTCACTACTTTCAAGACCGAGGACGAGGCATTGGAGATCGCCAACGACACCCTCTACGGCCTGGGCGCCGGCGTGTGGAGCCGCGACGTCAACGCGTGCTACCGTTTCGGCCGGGCCATCAAGGCGGGGCGGGTATGGACCAATTGCTACCACGCTTATCCCGCACATGCGGCATTCGGCGGCTACAAGCAGTCCGGCATGGGCCGCGAGAACCACAAGATGATGCTGGATCATTACCAGCAGACGAAGAACATGCTGGTCAGCTATAGCCCGAAGAAGCTCGGTTTCTTCTGAACGGCGAGCACAGCGGATGCAGGCGGTTCATGAGCAGAACACCAAAAGAAAGCGGCGTCCAGCGGGTCGTGGCGACGCCGGAAGCTCTTGATCTCATCGAGCAGCTCAAGGCCGAATATGGGCCGGTCCTGTTTCATCAATCCGGCGGCTGTTGCGATGGTTCGTCCCCGATGTGCTACCCGCAAGGCGAGTTCCGCATCGGCGCCGGCGATACGCTACTCGGCACGATAGCCGGGGCGCCTGTCTATATCGCGAGGGCGCAGGGGGAGGCGTGGGCGCACACGCAGCTCATCATCGACGTTGTGCCGGGGCGTGGCGGCATGTTCAGCCTCGAAAACGGACGAGAGAAGCGGTTTCTCACCCGTGGACGAGTGTTCTCGCAGACGGAGATCGCGGCCTTGGCGGCTGCACCGACGGGCGTGGATTGACTGATATCGACGCATCGACCGAGCAACGCGACCGCGGCGCAACAGCGCGCGCAGCGCAATTGGATAGTGGGGAGCAACCGATGAGCGAGGCCTATCAGGCGGCTTGGCGCGACAGTCAGACGGACCCGGACGCCTTTTGGATGGCTGCGGCCGATGCGATCGATTGGACGGTTCGCCCGCAGCAGGCCTTCGATCAGGCCGAAGGATGGTTTCCGGGCGCATCCCTGAATACCTGCCACAATTGCGTCGACCGACATGTGGCGGCAGGCCGCGGCGAACAGACGGCACTTATATACGACAGTCCGGTGACGGGCGCCGTCCAGCATTGGACCTATGCCGGGCTGCTTGACGAGGTCGGCAGCGTTGCTTCGATGTTGGTGCGCATGGGGATCGGCCGGGGAGACCGGGTCGTCATCTACATGCCGATGGTGCCCGAGGCGATCTTCGCGATGCTCGCCTGCGCCCGCATCGGGGCGATCCATTCCGTCGTATTCGGCGGCTTTGCCGCGCATGAACTCGCCAAGCGCATCGATGATGCTACGCCCAAGCTGCTGATGACAGCGAGTTGCGGCATCGAGGGTATGCGCACCATCCCGTATAAGCCGATCGTTGACGCGGCGATCGCCATGGCCGTGCATCGGGTCGACACCGTCGTGATGCTGCAAAGGGAGCGATTGCAGGCCGAACTGGATCCGTCGCGCGATCGTGATTGGGCCGTTCTGCGCGCGACCGTTGCCGCCGGCCCTTTTCCCGCTTGCGTCGCGATGGCTGCCGGCGACCCGCTCTACATCCTCTACACCTCCGGTACGACCGGCATTCCCAAAGGCGTGGTCCGCGACAATGGCGGTCATGCCGTGGCGCTCGCCTGGTCGATGGCCAATATTTATGGCATCGGCGTCGGCGACGTGTTCTGGGCGGCGTCCGACATCGGCTGGGTGGTCGGGCACAGCTACATCGTCTACGCGCCCTTGTTGGTCGGCGCGACGACGGTGCTTTATGAAGGAAAGCCGATCGGCACGCCCGATGCCGGCGTGTTCTGGCGAACGATGGTCGCCCATCGTGTCAAGGCGTTCTTTACGGCTCCGACGGCAATCCGCGCGATCCGCAAGGAGGATTCCGAGGCGTCAATGCTGGCAGAGATCGGAACCGGGGATCTGGCCGCGATCTTCCTCGCGGGCGAGCGCGCCGATCCCGACACCCTTGCGTGGCTGGAGCGGCATTCGGGCCTGCCGGTGATCGATCACTGGTGGCAGACGGAACTCGGCTGGCCCGCGATAGCAAGCTGCCTCGCGCTTGGCGATCTGCGGCAGCGACGCGGCAGTGCCGGCTTCCCCGTACCCGGTTACCGCCTGGCGGTTCTTGATGACGACGGCCATCTTGTACCCACCGGCGACAGTGGTGCGGTGGTCATACGCGAGCCGCTGCCTCCCGGCGCCTTTCGTGCGCTTTGGAACAATCGGGACGCCTATACGAAGAATTTCTCGAGATTTCCGGGATGGTACGAAACCGGGGATTCAGGATATGTCGATGACGACGGTTTCTTCCACATCATGGGCCGGACGGACGACATCATAAATGTTGCCGGGCATCGCCTTTCCACTGGGCAAATGGAGCAGATAGTCGCCGCCGTGGACGGAATTGTCGAATGTGCCGTGGTCGGCGTCGACGATCCGCTCAAGGGAATGCTGCCGGTGGCTTTCGTGGTGGCCCGTACTGGGCATGATGATGGCAGCCTCGCCGCGCAAGTGGTCGCGGCGGTTCGGCATGAGATTGGAGCCGTTGCATCGCTGCGCACCGTCTACTCGGTAGCGGCTCTTCCAAAAACCCGTTCAGGAAAAACCCTGCGCGGCCTTCTTCGCAAGATCGCGAATCGTCAACCTTGGACCATGCCCCCGACCATCGAGGATCCCGAGGTGCCCGCGCAGATCGAACTCGCGATTGATCAGGGCAACTGAGCAGGCCAAGCCGAGTCGGCGTTCGGGCGTCCCATTCGCGCATTTGATCCACAGACCGGCGATGCCACCGCATCGAAGCACACGACGGGACCGTTCGCCTGGAATTACGCTGCCCGATAGCGACGCCGCTCCTGCCCATTAACCGGGCCCTTATCATTCGTGGTCAACAATCGCCGATGGCACTGCAAGCCTTGTGAAGTGGCGCTCTTGACGTAGCCGACGCGCGCAATCGTCTTAGACTCAGCTTTTATTGGAGGATGCCGGGCACCTGCATCGCAATGTCAAGATAGCCAAATAAACGGGGGCACGGAAATGAGGAAGCATCGAAACCTACGCAATGATCTCATGATTGGGGTCGCCTTTGCTGGGCTGCTGGTCACCGCGCCTGCGCGCGCTCAGACGCAGCCGCAGGACTCTCCACCAAAGCGTGAGGAGACACAAGGATCGAGCGACATCGTTGTCACGGCGACACGCAGATCCGAAACCTTATCGAAGGTTCCGATCAGCGTGAGCGCTTTCTCGCAGAAAGAGTTGGAAGCCCGCGGCGCTCGGCAATTTTCCGATATCATCCGTCTGACTCCCGGGCTTTCGCTGCAAAAATCGGCAATCGGCGGAAACGAGGTCTCGATTCGCGGCATCTCATCGAGCGCCGGCGCTTCGACCACGGGCATCTATATCGACGACACGCCTATCCAGGCGCGCAATCTCGGTTATGCGCCGAGCACGAGCTTTCCGAGCTTGTTCGACATCGATCGCATCGAGGTCCTTCGCGGACCGCAGGGGACGTTGTTCGGCGCCGGTTCGGAGGGAGGAACGGTGCGCTTCATCCAGACCGAACCAAGCGTTACCAGCTATTCCTATCGCGCCCGCGCCGAGGTGGCCTCGACCCAGGGTGGGGCCCCGAGCTATGAAGCGGCTGCCGCGATCGGTGGCCCAATCATCACCGACAAGCTCGGTTTCAGAATCAGCGCATATTTCCGCAGAAATGGCGGCTGGATCGACGATGTGAATGGAACGACCACGGTCGTCGACCCCACGGCATCAACCTACCGAAATGCCGTGACGTTCAACAAGACCGGCACATTCGAAAAGAACGCCAATTGGGATACCGCGGCGTTGTTCCATGGAGCCCTTCTCTGGGCTGTCACCGATAAGCTCAAGATCACACCATCCATTACCTATCAGAAGCTTCACAACAACGATGGCGTGGGTTTGTTCTGGCTGGCGGCCTCGGACCCGTCCCGCGCGAGTTATGCACGATATATGTATCAGGCGGGCGATCCCGCGACCAATTCCAGTCTGACGGCGCTCTCCGGGCCGAATAGAGAGCCGGGCAACGATCGCTTCTACCTTCCTGCGCTGCGCATCAACTGGGACGTCGGATTTGCTGCCATCACGTCGAACACATCTTACTACAATCGCAGTCAGAATCAGCGAGCCGACTATACAAGATATTACTATCGATATTTGACGCAAGATTTCGTCCCGCCGGCCGGAGCGCGCGCCAACTCGGATTTCAAGAACACCCAGGAAAACTTCGTTGAGGAAATCCGGCTGCAGTCGAACCGTGCCGATTCGCCGTTCCAATGGGTTGTGGGCGCCTTCTATTCCCACAACGTCCAGCGGGACAGGCAACCGATATCGGAAAACTTTACCGCCAATCTACCGGTCATTTCCTTTGGCGGCGTGCCGGCCGGTGTCGACGACGGCGACCCTTTTGGCCCCGGTTCTACGGCGTTCATCAACACGTTCGGCGCGCCGCTTCTTCCAGGTTCCGTCAGCTATGATGAAAACCGGCACGTGGTCGAAAGCCAACTCGCTGGATTCGTTCAGGTCGACTGGCGCATCCTGGAACATCTGAAGCTGACGGCCGGCGTCCGGGTGGCCCGTAACCGTTTTGAGCAAATGGTCGACCTTCTCGGGCCCGAAAGCAACATCAACGCGCCCTATGGCGCACCGTGCGCAGCTTATGCCGGTCCCGGAGGTACCTGCACCGTCGGTCAAGATGCGCTGGCACCTTTCTATCCCAGCGCAAAATCGAAAAAGCTCGAAACATCGGTGACGCCCAAATTCGGGGTAACGTACGAGCCCGATCAACATAACCTCTTCTACGCCACAGCGGCCAAGGGGTTTCGCCCGGGCGGTTCGGGGCCGATCATACCGCCGAACGTATGCGACGCGGATTTGAACCAGCTGGGCTATGCGTCCACGCCAACCACCTATAATTCCGACTCGGTGTGGAGTTATGAGGTCGGCAGCAAGAACAGGGTTCTCAATGGCAAGGTATCGGTTGCCGCGAGTGGATATATAATCAAGTGGAAGAACATCCAGACGGATATTGCGCTTCCTACCTGTGGCTATGACTTCGTGGATAATGCCGGGAACGCGACAGCGAAGGGCTTCGATCTGTCCCTTGAGGTTTCTCCCGTGCAAGGATTGCTCCTGACCGGAGCTGTCGGCTATACCAAGGCTACCTTCGACAGCACCATCATTCGTGGTACTGGCGTGATCTTTCCTGCGGGCTCAGGCATTCCGGGCGCAAGCGCGCCCTGGAACACCTCGCTGTCCGGTGTCTATAACCTGAAGCCCATTGGGGATTATCACATCTCCCTGCGCCTGGACTATACCTATACATCGAAGGAACGGCGTGCGGGGCAGACCCAGCCAGGTGCTTTTGGTTACAACAGCTTGCTCAAGCAGGTTCCCGCCTATTCCACGCTCAACGGCAGGGTCGGGGTGACATTCGGCCATTTCGATATTTCGGCATTCGCGACGAATATCACCAACGCGCATCCGTATCTGACACTGGCGCCGGCCTCCCGACCGATCCAGAACGACCCGGTTTGGACGGCCACCACGTTGCGGCCCAGGACCGTGGGAATCACCCTTGCCGTGAGGAATTGAGAAGCGCAGCCTCAACCACCGCAGCACTCCGGGGTGCGTGTGCCGATCTTCAGCGACTTGCCCGATCCGTAAGGAAAACACTCTTTTACGGATTGCAGCTGGAAGCTGGAGAGCGGCGCAACCGGATGCGCTTCTCGAAAGACGGCGATATATGAGCAATTCCCTCAGAGGGAACTCCCTCTCCTTTGTCGAATCCATGGTAATGGGCATCGCCGGCAGCGCGCCGGCCTCGTCTGTCGCATTGGGAACGGCGGTCCTGATCGGAACCGCAGGGCACTTCGCGCCGGTATCGCTGCTCGTTTTCGCCATTCCGATGCTGGGTATCGCCAGGGCCTATCAGGCACTCGGCGAGCGCGACGGAAACGCCGGCGCATCTTACCGCTGGACGTCTGCGGTGATGGGACGCCTTCCCGGTTTTATGTCCGGCTGGGCTTTGCTGGCCGCTACGCTGATATTCATGGTAAGCGGAAGTGTTCCCATCGCTACGGCGACGCTGAATTTCATAGCGCCGCAATTTGTCGGCAACGTGGTCATCACCGCAGCCATAGCAAGCGCCTGGTTTGCCATTATCGCCCTAGTGGTAATGCGCGGCATCATCGTCACGAGCCGGGCCCAGCTCATAATCACGACCGCACAACTCCTCATCTTGATCGTGATACTGGTCATCGCCGCGAACCATGTTCGGCAGGTCGGCGCCGTGAACGATTTCGATTGGCGATGGCTCGGCAAGGGACTTTCTCCCGACAGCCTATCTGCCAGCGCTCTGTTAGCGGTTTATTTCTACTGGGGTTGGGACGTCACGTCCAATTTGGGAGAAGAAACATCGGGGGGAGGCGGCAACGCAGGCTTGGGTGGACTGGTCAGCATATTCATCACGATCGTCCTGTACGCGGGATTCGCCGCCATCGCGTTGCTGGTGATGTCAATAAATGATGCCCAGCACGCCACCGACAATCTGATCTTCGATATCGCGGCTAGGGCGGGACTTGGTCGACAGGGCGGTCTTCTCGCCTCAGCCGCCGTGATCCTTTCCAGCGTCGCCGCTTTGGAGGCGACGATGTTGATGTTCTCCCGGACATTATTCGCGATGGGACGTGATGGCTCCATGCCGCTTCGGTTCGGCGAGGTCAGCGAGAAGAGTCAATCTCCAACCAACGCAATTCTCGTCATCGTCGTCCTTGGATTGGTACTTATCTGGGGCTCGGCATTTATGCCAAGCGTGGAGATGATCCTCTCGACCTCGGTCAAAGCTCTGGGTCTTCAGGTGGACTATTACTTCGGACTTGCTGGAATTTCTGCCGCTTGGCTATTCCGCCACACGTACCGAGATTCACTGATGACATGGATCAGCCTCTGCGTCTTTCCGGCGCTGAGCAGCTTCGTTCTGATCGGGCTGGGCCTATATGCGATCACCACCTTCGACATAACTACCAATATCGTCGGTATCGGGGGATTTGCCGTCGGCTTGATATTCTACAGAAGCCGGCCCTACGGACAAACTCGGTCTTCCGCAGAACTGAGCTTGGAGTGATCTTTATGCCGAGCTCGGTCGTGCGTGGTCGCCGGGCTTTACGCCGGTCACGCTGGGGTCGACCTCGCGCACGATGCCCGAACTTCGTGGCCGAGGAAGCTCGGGAAGATGCCTCACTGTCGAAGCCGTCGAGCGTGTAGGCATCGGTGTGGCAAATCCCCGTCGCCATGATCCCGACCAGCACTTTGCCTGCTTTGGGACCTTCCAGATCGACCTCGAGGATCTTCAGCGGTCGCTTCGAATGCTACGACGGCACGAGCGATCATGCCCTCCGTCTGAATTGGGTCCGGTTCATGCTCGGGCTCGCAGGCCGGCCGCCGCGATTCCGGCGAATGCACAGACCTCGTCATTGTCGCTTGTGTCCCCGGTCACGCCGACCGCGCCGATCGTTGCACCATCGCCATCGATTACGATCACCCCGCCCGCCGCAGGAACCACACCATGTGGCGCGATCGGCGCCAACGCACCGACAAAAGTGGGGCGCTCCGTCGCCATTTCCCCAATCGCGCGGCTCGAAACGCCAAGCGCAAGCGCGCCACCCGCCTTGCCGCAGGCGATCTGCGGGCGCAGCGTGGACGCGCCGTCCTGTCGCTGGAACGCGATCAGATGACTTCCTGCATCGAGCACCGCGACGCTGAGCGGCTTGAGCTTCAGTTCGGTGCCCTTCGAGAACGCCGCGGCAATGATCGTGTTGGCCTGGTCGAGGCTGATGCGGGTCATGTGGCAGACTTTCGTTGGAGAGCGGGGGGCGTCGGGCCGCCGGTCGCCCAGTCGAGTAGTTCGATGGTATGAACGACCGGCACGGCGCTGCGCTGGGCGATCTGCGTCGCGCAGCCGATATTGCCGGTCGCGATGATGTCCGGTGCGAGGCGCTCGAGGTTGGCGACCTTGCGGTCGCCGAGCTGACCGGCGATATCGGGCTGCAGGATGTTGTAGGTGCCGGCCGACCCACAGCACAGATGTGCCTCGACCGGCGTGCGGACGACATATCCGGCGCCGGCCAGCAGCCGGCGCGGCGCGTCGGTTACATTTTGCCCATGTTGCAGCGAGCAGGCGGCGTGATATGCCACCGTCAGCCCGCGGCCGTCCCCTTGCGCCGGCATCCGGTCCACCAGGAATTCGGATATGTCCAGCGCCAGCGCTGACACGCGCGCGGCCTTTTCGGCATAAGCCGGATCGTCGCGCAGCATGAAACCGTAATCCTTGATCGTCGTGCCGCAACCCGAGGCGGTGACCACGATCGCGTCTAGCCCATTGCCCTCGATCTCCCGCAGCCAGGCGTCGACATTGCGCCGCGCGGCGGCGAGCGACTCCGCTTCGCGGCCGAGATGGTGAACCAATGCGCCGCAACACCCCTCGCCGCGCGCGAACACCACATCGTATCCGGTACGGTTGAGCAACCGGACCGCAGCTGCGCGGAACTCGGGTCGCAGCACTGGTTCCGCACAGCCGCCGAGTAGCGCGACGCGTCCCTTTGCTGCCGGCACCAACATGTCAGCCGTGGCGGCGTGCGGCGGCAGCCGTTTGGGTGCGAGCGCGAGCATCGCCGCGAGCGGCTTGAGCGCGGGCATCGCGGCGAAGGCCTTCGTGGTGGGACGCGCCAGCCGCGCGAGGCGCAACGCCCAGCGGAAGCGACGCGGATGCGGCAGCACTGCCGCAAGAAGGGCGCGAAACAGCCGCTCCGTCACCGGCCGCCGGTAACGCCGCTCGATATAGGCGCGGGCGTGATCGACCAAGTGCATATAGTTCACGCCGGACGGACATGTCGTCATACAGGACAGACAGGACAGGCAGCGGTCGATGTGCTTGACCACCTCGGGCGAGGGATCGCGCTCGTTCTCCAACATGTCCTTGATGAGGTAGATGCGCCCCCGCGGGCTGTCGAGCTCGTCGCCAAGCAACACATAGGTCGGGCAGGTGGCGGTGCAGAAGCCGCAATGGACGCATTTGCGGATCACCCGCTCGGATGACGCCATTGCCGGATCGGCGAGCAGGTCGGGGGCGAAATCGGTCTTCACGCGCCGGCGTTCCCGAACCGGCCGGTCTCGAACACACCGTCCGGATCGAACGCGCGTCGAACGCGATACTCCAGCGCGGCAACGCCCGGTGACGCGGGATGGAACGCGGCGACGCCGGTGCGTGTGGCAGTATCGGCGCGGACCAACATCGCATGACCTCCGGCGCGCGTCGCAACAGTCCGAACCGTCTCCGCATCCGCGCCGGTTGTCAGCCAGACCAGCCCGCCCGCCCAGTCGAGCAGCCACCGTGTACCGTCCGGCCAGTCGGCCAGGGTGACGGTACGCGCGCCCCGCGGCGGCACGTTGATCCGCCACAGCGGCGCGTCGCCTTCTAGCGGTGCCAGTGTGGCGAGATCGCGCCAGAGCGCCGCATCTCCCGGCTGCAGTCCGCCAAACGCGTCGAGCTTGCGCTCCAGCATCGCGCAGCGCGCCGTTACCGACGGACCGAAACCTTGAATCCGGAACGCGGTGACCGACATTTGTTCGTCAGCGACCGCAGGAAGATAGGCCGCTGCCGCGACGTCCGCCTGCGAGCCGAGTGCCGTCGCCATCGCCGCCACCGCCGCGTCGATATCGAGACCGCGCAGCACCCTTGTCACTTGCTCGCGTGGAGAGGGCAGCACCTTCAGCGTGATTTCGGTCAGCGCGGCGAGCCGCCCCCAGCTGCCCGCCATCAGCTTGGGCAAGTCGTAGCCGGTCACGTTCTTGACCACCTTCGCGCCGCCGATCAGTGCCTCGCCACTGCCGGCGACGGCGCGAAAGCCGAGCAGGTGGTCGCGCGCGCCGCCTTGCGTCAGCCGCTGCGATCCCGCCACACCGGCGGCGACCACGCCGCCGATCGTCGCTCGTCCGGTCTCGGCACCGAACAGCGGCCCATGGTCGAACGGTTCGAACGCCAGCATCTGGCCTTCGCCGGCGACTAGCGCCTCGACCTCGGCCAGTGGCGTGCCCGTGCCGACAGTCAGCACCAGCTCGGCCGGGTCGTAGTCGATCACCCCGGCGAAGGCGCGCAGATCGAGTGCCTTCGCATCTGTCGCTGGCGCGCCGATCGCCGTTTTGCTGCCGCCGCCCCGGATCGCCAGTCGGCGCCCGTGAGCGCGCGCGTCGCGGATCGCGTCGGCCAGTTCGGCACTGTCGGTGGGGCGGATCGCCATCGTCAGAAGCGCGGCAGCTCGGGAAAGGGCAGTTGCCCCCGATGGATGTGCATCCGCCCCAACTCGGCACACCGGTGCAGGGTCGGGAACACCTTGCCGGGATTGAGCAGCAGTTCGGGGTCGAACGCGCACTTGACGCGCTGCTGCTGCTTCAAGTCGATGTCGGCGAACATTTCCGGCATCAGGTCCCGCTTCTCGACACCGACACCATGTTCGCCGGTCAGCACGCCGCCGACCGCGACGCAGGCCCGCAGAATATCGTTGCCGAACGCCTCCGCCCGGTCGAGTTCGCCCGGTACGTTGGCGTCGTACAGGATCAGCGGATGGAGGTTGCCGTCGCCGGCGTGGAAGACATTGGCGACGCCCAGACCATATTGCGCGGAGAGCGCGGCCATCCGCTCCAGCACCTCCGGCAGCCGGCGGCGCGGGATGGTACCGTCCATGCAATAATAATCGGGCGCCAGCCGGCCGACCGCCGGAAAGGCGGCTTTGCGCCCGGCCCAGAACGCGATTCGTTCGGCCTCATCGGTCGAGGCGCGCGCCGAGACCGCACCATTGGCGTGGGCGATCTGCATCACCTCACCGATCAGATGGTCGCACTCAGCGGCGGGACCGTCGAGTTCGACGATCAACAATGCGGCGACGTCGAGCGGATAGCCGACGTTTACGAATGCTTCCGCCGCGTGGATCGCGGGCCGGTCCATCATCTCCATGCCGGCGGGAATGATTCCGGCAGCGATCACGTCGGCAACGCAGCGGCCCGCGCCCTCGACTGTCGCGAACCCGATCAACAGTGCCCGCGCCGTTTCCGGCTTGGCCAGAATCCGCACCGTCACCTCGGTGACGACGCCCAGCAGGCCTTCCGATCCCACGACCACGCCCAGCAGGTCCAATCCCGCCGGGTCGAGGTGACGGCCGCCCAGCCGGATAATCTCCCCGTCCATCAGGACCATCTCGACGCCGAGCACGTTGTTGGTGGTCAGACCATATTTCAGACAGTGTACGCCGCCCGAATTCTCCGCGACGTTGCCGCCGATCGAACAGGCGATCTGGCTCGATGGGTCAGGCGCGTAGTAGAAACCGGCATCCTCGACCGCGCGGGTGACGGCCAGGTTGGTGACCCCCGGCTGAACGACCACGAGGCGATCGTCATAATCGATGTCGAGCACGCGGTTGAACTTCGCCATGCCCAGCAGCACGCCGTCGGCCAGCGGCAAAGCGCCGCCCGACAGGCTGGTGCCCGAACCGCGCGGCACCACCTTGACCGAGTTGGCGTGACACCAGGCAAGGATCGAGGATACCTGTGCCGTGGTCTCCGGCAGGACCACGACCAGCGGTGGCTGTCGATAGGCAGTCAAGCCGTCGGATTCATAGGGGCGGAGCGCGTCGGCATCGTCGATCACGCCTTCGCCTGGCACGATCGCACGCAGTGCCGCAACGATCTCGGCGCGCCTGGCGAGCGTTGCCGCATCGGGTTCGGGCATCGTTAATGACATGACCCGTCCGCTATCACGCCGCCGGGGTACCGCGCGACAGGCGAATGCTCGCGCCCGAGATACAGCGAGCGGCAGGCGAGGCGAGAAAATGCACCACCTCGGCGATTTGGGTCGGTTGCACCCAGCCAGACGGGTCGGCGTCGGGCATGTCGGCGCGGTTGGCTGGCGTGTCGATGATCGTCGGCAGCACCGCATTCACCGTCACGTCGCTCCGCGCCAGCTCGGCCGCAAGGCTTTCGGTCAGCTTTATCACTGCCGCTTTCGATGCGGTATAGGCGCCCATGCCGGCTTCCGCCCGGTCGGCGGCGGCGGCGCCGACATTGATGATCGCGGCACCGCGCTGCGGGCGAAGCAGCGGCGCGATGAGCGCGCACATGGTCGCGGCGGTCAGTGCGTTCATGCGGAACATCCGCTCCCATTCCGCGGCGCCACCGTCCTCCAGCGTCCGCCAGGCGAAGCCGCCCGCTACGTTCACCAGCACCAACGGGAGGCCTGCCCGATCGACCGCCTGTTCGAGGGCGCCGCGCGCCGCCTCGTGATCGGCCAGATCAACGCCGCCGATCGCCAGCGCGCCGCCATCGGCCGGTGCCGGAGCGAAATCGACCCGCACGACGCGATCTCCGGCCGCCACGAAGCGATCGGCGATGGCTGCGCCAAGGGCGCCGAACGCGCCGGTGACGATGACGCTGCGCTGATCCATGATCCGACCCTTTATATGCCCCCGGCATCGGATTTAGGCTGCGAGCGGCGCCCGCGCATAGTCCATTTGCATGATGCCGCGCGCGCCGGCGGCGTGGGACAGGTCGAAAGATCATTGGGAGAGCGTGGATGGCCGAGGTTGTGGTGGTTGTCGGGGTGCGGGGTTTTGGGTTGGCCTGCGCGCGACGGTTGGGGGTCGGACGCGACCTCCTCATCGCGGACGTTGATGCGGGCGTGCTCGCGCAGACCGAGCAGATGCTGGCGGGAGAGGGCTATCGCGTCACTGGCGTGCAGGTGGATGTGTCGGATCGCGCGTCGGTCGACGCCTGTGCCGAACGAGCGCGGTCGCTGGGCGAACTGCGCGTGCTGGTCCACACCGCCGGAATCTCGCCGGCAATGGCGCCGTGGGAGCGCATCTTCGCGGTGAACCTCATCGGCACGATCCATGTTCTCGATGCTTTCGGACCCCTTGCCGGGCCTGGCAGCGTCGGCATCGTGATGGCGAGCAACGCGGCGAACTACACGCCTGTCCCGCCCGAGATCGAGACGGAGCTCGCGATTGGCCCGATCGACGGACTGCGGGAGGTGGTGCAGCGCGTGCCGGGCCATGACACGGGGCTGGGCGCTTATTGGCTGGCCAAACGTTCGAACCAGTTGCGCGTACAGGCGCTGGCTGGGGCGTGGGGCGCGAAGGGTGCGCGGATTCTGTCGGTCAGCCCCGGCATCATCGCCACGCCGATGATAGCCTATGAACGCAGCGTCGGATCGCCGGTCGATGCTACCGCAGCGGGGACGCCGTCGGGACGGATGGGTACGTCAGAAGACATCGCTGCTGCTGTGGCCTGGTTGGCCGGGCCTGAGGCCAGCTTCATCACGGGCACCGACCTTCTGGTTGACGGCGGAATGATCGCGGCACTGCGCTGGGCCAATCTCACCACGGCAGACCCGAGCGACGACAGCCGGCAGACGCGGCCTCGCGTCGCGTCATAGTCTGAAGGGGTCAAGACGGCTGGCGCCGCAAGGGATAGGCGCCGGTCACGCTGCGGCGATTCCGTGCGGATCGCGGTCAGAGGACGAGGATAACATCATGGCGCAATATGATCTGGTCATTCGTGGCGGAACCGTGATCGACGGCTCGGGTGGGGCGCCGTTCACAGCAGACGTTGCGATCAACGGCGCGATAATCGCCGCAATCGGCGACGGGTTGGAAGGGCGCGAAACGATCGACGCGGTCGGCAAGATCGTAACGCCGGGTTTCGTCGATGCCCATACCCATTACGACGGGCAGGTAACCTGGGAGGAACGGCTGTCGCCGTCGTCGGACCACGGCGTAACGACGGTGGTGATGGGCAATTGCGCCATCGGCCTGGCGCCGTGCCGCCCGGAAGAACGCGAGCTGCTGATCGAAGTGATCTCGGGTGTCGAGGACATTCCTGAGCCAGTTATGGCGGCGGGCATCCCATGGAAATGGGAGACGTTTCCCGAATATATGGATTTCCTTGCGACACGAAAGGCCGATGTGGATTTCGCCGCCCAGGTGCCGCACGCGGCGGTCCGGGTCTATGTAATGGGCAAGCGTGGCGCCGAGCGGGAGATGGCGCTTCTGGACGATCTGCACGCAATGACGCGGCTGGTGAAAGAAGGGATCGAGGCTGGCGCCATCGGCGTCTCGACCTCGCGCACGATGGCGCATCGCACGTCGAAGGGGCAGCTCGCACCGACCGAAACCTCGGGCGATGCCGAGCTGATGGCGCTGGCGCGCGGCGTCCGCGAGGCGGGTGGCGGAGTGATCGAGATCGTGACCGATTTCAACGACGTGCTGCTGGGCGGCGTCGCCGAATTCGAAACGCTGAAGCGGCTCGCCAAGGCCGGCGATTGCCCGGTCAGCTTCACCCTGGTGCAGCTTCCGCAGGACAGCGAAGGCTGGAAGACCGTTCTGCGCATGACCGAGGAGGCGCGCGCCGAGGGACTGGCGCTGACTGGTCAGGTCGCGCCGCGCGCGGTCGGCATGTGCTGGGGGCTCAACCTGTCATTCAACCCGTTCAGCTATTGCGACGGCTATCGCGAGATCGCGCATCTGCCGCTGGCGGAACGGGTCGAGCGAATGCGCGACCCGGCGGTACGCGCCCGCATCCTGTCCGACGAATCGAAGGACAACAACCACATCATGGTTTGGATGGCGAGCATGTATCCGGAAATGTTCCCGGTCGTTGAGGGCTTCGATTACGAACCGGACCGCAGCCAAAGCATAGGCGGCATCGCCAAGGCGCTGGGCAAGGATCCCAAGGAGGTCTGTTATGACCAGCTGCTGGAGGAGGACGGCCAGCGCATCCTGTATCTCGCCATCACCAACTATGCCGACGGCACGCTGTCGGCCGTGCGCACGATGATGGAAAGCGACGCGACGATGGTCAGCTTGGGGGACGGCGGCGCGCATTATGGCCTGATCTGCGATGCCAGCTATTCGACCTTCACGCTGATCCACTGGGGACGCGACCGCAAGGCAGGTCGCTTCCCGCTGCCCCATCTGGTCCGCGAGCTGACCAGCAAGCCGGCGCAAGCGATGGGGCTGGGCGACCGCGGCCTTCTCAAGGTTGGCATGAAGGCCGATCTCAACGTGATCGATTTCGACCGCCTGAAGCTACACCGGCCCGAGGTTCGTCATGACCTGCCTGGCGGGGCCCGGCGTATGGTTCAGCGGGTCGACGGCTATGTCGCGACCATTGTTTCCGGTGAGGTCACCTACCGCGACGGCGAGCCCACCGGCGCGTTGCCCGGGAGGCTGGTGCGGGGACGACGGGACGCGATTCGGGAGGCGGCGTAAGTCGCCGGTCGGGAGAGTCCTGGGGAGGTCTCTCCCGACCGAATTTCGCGGAGGTCCGGCCGCGGTACGCCAGTAGCATGCCATCAGGCCGCGACCGCTTCCTCCTCGACAATCCAGCGACACATCCGCCGCCACGGCTCGATCGCATCTTGAATACCGTGGTTGGGCATACCGACCGCATGGCCAAGCGTGACTAACCGTTGCGCGCCATGCAGCGCCAGCCGGTCGCGGAGCTCGCGCTTCAACGTTTCGGGCCAGATGCCGATCGTCTGGGTATAGCTGGTCACGGCTCGCACCGGCGTGTCGAGGTCATCGACCGGCACAAGGTTGAGCACACGGTTCGCCAGCAAGGTCGCGAACTCGACGGGCTCGTCCATTTGCGACACGATAACCGCGCCTTCGGGGCCGCCGCCGATTACCCGATACCAATCATCGCCGCCGAGCCGGAGCGCGTCCACTTCTTCAGCCAGTGCGCGGTCGAGACGCACCGCGGGGCCGGACAAATAGGACGGCAGCGCCTGAATGGCGTCATAGACCATCCGGCCGAAACGATTGAGCCGCTCCAGCCCGGCATCATCGGTGCCGCTCTGTACCCACACGACGCGGGCATTGACGCAGCCTTCCTGGTTGAGCCCGCCGCCGTCGAGTGCAAGGGCGCCGGCAGCCTGCGTCATCGTCGCCTCGTCGGCGAAAGCCTCTTCGCCAATGATGGTCGAACTCAGCTTGGGATCCAGCGCGACCAGCTCCACCCCCGGCTGGACGTATTTGGCGATATGCTTGATCGACGCCATGCCGCCCCAAGCGACGATCTTCTCGATATGCTTGGGGTCATACAGCTTCGCCTCGACCGCCGCATCGCCGCCCTTCCAGTAGGCAATGCTCAGATGCTTCGTCAGCGGGTGGTCGGGCGCCATGTCGATCATCGTACGCGCGATCGCGGCGGCGGTCAGCGGATCGTTGCTAGGGGTCTTGATGATTGCGTCCCCGCGCGTGATGGCATTGCGCGCCACGGTCAGCAACGACGTGCCGGGCGCGTTGCCGGCGACAATGTGGACGGTGCGTGCGCCGAATGCGCGCACCCTGCTGGTAACGTTTCCCTGCAGCGGCACGTCGACCCAGCGTTCGAGGAAATCGAGCCCGATAGCGTTGGCCGCCGCCTCGCGCAGCGAGCGTGGATCGAGCATCGCGCCCATATTCTCGTACATCGCGCCGAGGATGTCGCGGCCTAGCCCCGAGGTTCGGCACGACAGTTCGAAGGCCTCCTCCGTCCAGCGATTGGTGCGCGGCGACAGGCGCGAGCCCAAGTCGCCGAGATAGTCGAATATCTGATCGAGCGTCAGCGTATAGAGATCGGCCATCGCGCCCGGGGTCGCCAACGCCAGCGTGCCGACGTGCGGGCCGACATCCGGCGCGGTGAAACTGACTCCGCCGCCGCGGCCGCCATGGTCGATTGCGTCGCCTTCGATCACCGTGCCGCGCACGATCAGCGGCACCGAAAAGTTCCGTTCGGCCATCAGCTATTGTCCATGTCGGCCAGGAAGGCGAGGGCGTTGTCGTGCGCCTGCGGTGCGCCGGCACAGGTGATCTTGTCGTCGCCGCCCTCCTTCTCGCTATAGCGGCGGATGTCGCTGTCGATATGCGGACCGTCGAGGCCGCAGGCGCAGCGGCCGAAGGTGACGGTCACCTCGTCGCCCGATACGATCCCTCCCCAGCGGGTCTCGATCGACAGGTCGATCGCGCCGAATCGGCCGGTATGGGTCCCTTCGCGTGGGGACGGCTGGCCGGTTTCGGGATCGAGCACGAAGACCAGCATCCACGGCAGCGGATGGTATTTGTCCGCGCTGCATTTGGGCATCAGCGCGGCGATCTCGCTCATGCCGAACAGTTCGCTGACATGGTCGACGCCCAGAAAAGCGGGCAGTACATCCCTGAACCCGTCGGGCAATACCGCGCCCTTGCTGCCGCCCGAACACATGAACAAGCTGTCCGGCGCGAACAGATGCTTGGCGCCGCGCTGGCGGCCGGCCTCCATCATCTCATGATACATGCTCCAGTTCCCGGCCATCATCACGCGTTTTCCGGCAAGCCGCTCGATGATCTGGTCGAAGAAGGCGGCGCGACGGGCCGGTGCGCTCTTTTGTGCCTCCGCGAATTCGTCGAGCCGGGCAAGGATCGCCGGCGATACCTGTTCGCGGCCGAGTTCGCCGCGATTGCCCGCCGCCGCCAAGCGTCCGGCGAGCGACAGCACGTCGGCGCTCAGCCGACCGTTCCCCATGGTCACCACCATGGCCTCGTCGCCGTCGTACAAATCTTGAACCAGCGCTTCCACCATCGCGCCGTAACCGTTGAACATCGTCCGCTGGCCGATCACGATCGTCGGCATGGTATCGAGTCCGGTCGGTTCGGGACTGCCGATCCGCTGTTGCGACAGCCGTGCGGCGCGCAGCTGGCGGCTCGCTTCCTGCGGCCCGCGAGGCAGGAACGACAGTTTTCCGCTGGTGCCGGTCGTGTGGATCATCCGCACACCGGCGTCGCGCTCGATCGCATCGAGCCAGTCGTCGATCGATTCCACTCCCTGGGTGCGAACCCCTGACAGATCGACGGTCGTCAGGTTTCCGAGCCATTGGGTCAGCCGGTCGAAGCGATTTTTCTCGATCAGCGAGACCGGATAGGATTTGTAGACGAGGTGCTTGAACAGCAACGGTGCGGCGTCGTCCAGCGTGGCGATTCGAGCAACGCCCTGCTCGTCGGCCAACTTACGCAGCGGTGGCAGCTTCTCGCGCAGTTCTTCGAAGCGACGGCGTACGCCGTTCAACTGAATCGCCGCTACGTCGCCCGCCGGCATCGCCAGACTGTCGTTCAGCGGCTGCCAGTACATTTCGTGTGGTGAATCGCCGAACCGGGACGGATCGACGGGACGTGACAGACCGGCTTCGGACACTGGGCTCGTTCCTCTCGGGCGTGCGATCCCGACGGGCCGCGCGACTTTATCGAGGGAAGGCTGGCGTAGGGGAGGGTCGCGTCGCATCGTCCGATCAGGGTAGCCTTCGCGACTCACCGATCGGCGGCATCGTCCGTTGCGGGGATTTGCCCGGCGGCTGCAATCGGGCAACGGAAAGCGACTGAACGATGGAGCGCGCGATGGACACGGACAGTTTCACGACCCTGGTCGTGTCGCGTGAAGGCCGCATCATTACCGCTGCCTTCGACAATCCCGAAACGCTGAACGCGGTGACGCCCCCGGTCGAGCATGAACTGGTCCGCTTCTTTCATGAAGTCGCGGTTGACGGCGATTGTGACGTGGTGATCCTTACAGGACGCGGTCGCGTCTTCAGCGCGGGCGGCGATATCGACCACATCCGCGACATGGCCGAACGGCCAGAAACGTTCGATTCGCACGCGGCCAAGAGGATGATCTGTGCGTTGCTGGATTGTCCCAAGCCGGTGATCGCCAAGGTGAACGGGCACGCGATTGGGCTGGGCGCGACGTTGGCGCTGATGTGCGACGCGGTGTTCGCGGCCGACCACGCCAAGATCGGCGACCCCCACGTAAAGATGGGCTTCGCGGCGGGTGACGGGGGCGCGATCGTCTGGCCGCTGTTGATCGGGCATTTGCGTGCGAAGGAATATCTGATGACCGGCGACCCGATCCTGGCGCCGGACGCCGCGCGGATCGGCCTCATCAACCACAGCGTGCCGGCTGCCGAGCTGGACGCGCGGGTGGACTCCTATGCGCGGCGCCTGGCGGCGGGCGCGACGCAAGCAATCGGTTTCACCAAAGTGCTGTGCAATCTGGAACTCAAGCAGAAGGTGGTGGCGCTGTTCGACGCGTCGATCGCTTATGAACGGATCACCAATTATTCCGCCGATCACCGCGAAGCGGTGGCTGCCTATATCGAGAAGCGCGATCCGGTGTTTACGGGCCGCTAAGCGGCTGGATCTTGACTTTAGTCTTTCCAGACGGGGCGACGCGACCTGCCTCGACCCTAATCCGCCCATGCGGCTCTATCCGTCCGCGAATGGGAGAGGGGGAGGGAATGGCCCGACGTGCGACAATGCTGGCCTTGTCGGCCGGCATGGTGATGATCACCGCGACACCGGCAAGGGCGCAGACGGCAGTGCCGGCGCCTGAAGCACGAAATGACGATCTAGGCGAGATCGTCGTCACCGCGCGCCGTCAGGCGGAAAATCTGGAAAGAGTACCGCTTTCCGCCAGCGTATTCGACGCCGCCACCCTCGACAGCGGCACCGTCTCCGGGGTGCGCGACATGCAATATCTGGCACCGTCGCTCAACGTCAGCACCAACACGAATCGCAATGCAGACAATTATGCGCTGCGGGGGCAGGGCACCACATTCGGTACCGATCCCGCGGTCGTCGCCTATTTTGCCGAGGTGCCGATGCCGGGCGGGGGAGGTGGCTCGGGCATGCTGTTCGATCTCGCCAACGTTCAGGTGCTCAACGGCCCGCAGGGTACATTGTTCGGTCGTAACACCACGGGCGGGGCGATCCTGTTCGAGCCGCAACGGCCGACCACGGATATCGGCGGCTATGTTCGGCTCGGTTATGGCAGCTACAACAATTTCGAGCAGGAAGGCGTCGTCAACCTGCCGCTTGCAAGCAGCAAGGTGTTGTTCCGCGCGGGCGTCAGTCACCGGACACGCGACGGCTTCACACGCGACGTCGGTACGGGACAGCGGTACGACGACATCGACTACCTCGCGGCGCGCGCGTCGCTGCTGCTGCGTCCGGTCGACGGCTTCGAGAATTACACCCTCCTCAACTATACCAACCGCGACGAAAATGGGGTGGGCACCAAGCTCGCGTCGATCAATCCGCAGTCGCCGATCGGCTTCGTGTTCGGGCAAGCGGCGGCGGCTGCGGTCGCCGAACAGATGGCGATCGGTCCACGCCAGACACGTCTTGGTGCATCCCAGCGCGAGCGGCAACGGGTTCTGACACTCGTCAACCGAACGACCATCAACCTGACCGACGACGTCACGCTCAAGAACATCGCGAGCTACACCCGTTTCCGTTCCGCCGTAACGTTCGACAATGACGGATCCGCTCTGCCGATCGTCGACTATATCCAGACGCCGGGATGGGGCGGGCCGCAGAACAACAGCGCGCCGGCGATCGATCAATTCACCGAGGAACTGCAACTTGCGGGCACCTCGTTCGCCAAGGCGCTGTCCTGGTCGATCGGTGGCTATTATCAGCACAACGATCCGAAGGACAATCTCACGGCGCAACGCGTGTTCGGCGGGCCAGTCGTGTTATCGCGGATCGGCGACGAGCTGACCAGCAAGGCGGCGTTCGGCCAAGCGACGATTGATTTCGGAGCGATCGCTCCTTCGCTCGAAGGGCTCAAGCTGACCGGCGGACTGCGTTACACGCACGATCGTCGGAAGGATTATACTGAAACCTATCTGCAAACGGGCGGATCCTTCGCGGGCGGCGGTGTGTGTGCCTATATCGCCGGAAGCTTTCCCAACTGCCGCGTCACCTTTGCGCCGCGGACGTATCAGGCGACGACCTATACCGGCGCCCTCAGCTACGAAACGAGGGGCGGCTCATTGCTCTATGTCACCGCGCGAAGCGGGTTCAAGAGCGGCGGCTTCAATCTTGGCGCTCCCCCGGTATCGGCGCTGAACAGCTTCGGACCGGAGAAAGTCGACGACATCGAAATCGGCGTGAAAACGCGTATCCGCGTCGGCGGGGTCGACCTCCGGCTGTCGGTTGCGGCGTTTCGCGATAAATATCGTGATATCCAGCGCGCGCTGGTCGCGGATTTCGGCGGGGGCGTGGGTGTCTACGTCACCAACGCGACGCGGGCGACGATCAAGGGAGTCGAGGTACGGGCGGACGCGGTGCTTACCCGCGGCGTGACGTTGAGCGTCGATTATTCTCACCTCGAGTCGAAATATGGTTCGTTCGTCAGCCCGCAGGGCGATTTCACCGGTTTCCCCTTGCCATACACTCCGCGCGACAAGGTCGCGGTTACAGCCGCCTATGACCGCGATCTGGGCAACGTCGGAAAGCTGGCGTTGCGCGCGACCTATGCCTACCAGGGCAGCTATCGCAATCTCGATGCTTTCGACCCTGACGTCGTGATCGGCAGCTACGACCTGCTCAATCTCAGCGTCGGGCTGCGCAATGTCGCCAGCGTACCGCTCGACCTGACACTGTTCGCCAACAACGTCGCCAACAAGACCTATCGCATCGGTGGCGGCAATTATTACTACACGCTCGGCTACACGACTGCCGTCTATGGCGAGCCTCGCACGATAGGTGTACGTGCGACCTATCATTTTGGTTCGTGAGCGGCGTCTTCGTCCTCGGCGGTACGGGCGGGCTGGGCCGCGCAATCTGCCTTGGTTTCGCGCGGGCAGGAGTGCCGGTCGCGTTTTCGTGGCACAGCAACGCTAACGCTTCAGCCAACCTTCGCGAAGCCATATCGGCACATGGCGTCGCCGCGCATGACGTTCGGCTCGATGCGCGCGACGGGACGGCAACGACGGGAGCGGTAGACGACGCGGCGGCCGCGCTGGGCGGGCTGCACGGCGTGATCTATGCAGGCGGGCCGCCCTTCACGCCGCAATTCTTTGGCCGGACCGACGCCGCGACGTGGCGCGAGTGGCTCGATGGCGACGTGATGGCGGCGATCAATCTGGCGCAGGCGGGGTTGCCGCACCTGCGCGCGACCAACGGCGCGTTCGTTGCGATCAGCAGCTACCAAGGTGCGATGATCGAGGTGCGCGGCGGCGTCTCCGCGATCTGCAAGGCGGCAATCGACCGGATGATCGCGGTAATCGCCAAGGAGGAGGGGCGCTATGGGGTGCGCGCCAACGCCGTACGTTGCGGCTGGATCGAAAGCCCGACGAACGACAGGCTGTTCGCGGCGATGCCGGAATTGCGGGAGAGCAAGGCGAAGTCGATCCCGCTGGGTCGGCTGGGCCGCGGGGATGACGTGGCAGAAGTGGTATTGTTCCTGTGTTCGGCTGCCGCCAGCTACGTCACGGGTAACATCCTGACCCTGGATGGTGGCGAATCCCTGTAACCCTCACGCAAACACAAACGGGATTCAAAGCCATGCTTTGTGAACAACACCTCGTTCTACGAGCAGCGCTAACCAACGGGCCCGCAGGATCGCTTTGCCTCACGGTGGCCGAACTTACCTCTTCACGCATGATGTAAGCGATGAGTGCTGCCCCCGCATCCGTGCCCTACCGCTTCCCGCGATCTTCGCGGACCTTCGCCTGATTTTGCAGACGATACGGGTGTCGAGGTTTCGCCCTAGGCCGGTTGGACGATGCGTTGCGACGCGCCGCGCCGCAGGCGGGGCAAAGATTAGTGGAGAGGGTTCGATGGCCGGTGACAAACCGTTTCCCGAGGGCAAATATTTCGAGACGCCGAGCGGCTACACCATCCATTATCACGAGACAGGAGAGCGCGGCGCGGATCGCCCGAGTGTGCTATTCCTCCACGGTAGCGGCCCGGGCGCGAGCGGCTATTCCAATTTCAAGAAGAACTTCCCGGCGTTCGCCGACGCGGGCTATCACTGCCTGACGATCGATTATCCGGGCTATGGCTATTCGTCGAAGCCGACCGACATCGACTATTCGACTGACTTCTATGTCGGTGTGCTGCACGAATTCGTGAACGGGCTCGGCATCGGCCAAGTCGTGCCTGTTGGCAACTCGCTCGGTGGGTTGCTGGCGACCGCGTTCACGTTGGCGCACCCGACGCTGGTACCGAAACTGATCCTCATGGCGCCGGGCGGGTTGGCCGACGGGAGCACCTATGTTCCTTATCAGGTCGGGCTGAACCGGATGTTCGAGTGGGTGGCCAAGCGACCGACCGACGAGGCGTCGTTTCGCCAGCTGCTGACCTATCTGGTGATCGCGCCCGACCAGCTCGGCGAGGACGCGGTGTCCGAACGCTATCCCATCGCGCTGACTCAGCCAAGCGAAGTGTGGACGAGAATGCGGACCGGCAACCATGCCGAGCGGCTGGCGGAAATCGGGTGCCCGATCCTGTGCTTCTGGGGCGCGCAGGATCGCTTCATCCCGGTCAGTCATGGGCTGGTGCTGCTGGAACGCGCGAAGGACGTTCGGCTGATTGTCTCCAATCGCTGCGGCCATTGGTACATGATCGAGCAGACTGATGACTTCAACCGTCAGTCGATCGCCTTTCTGAACGGTGAGATGTGACGGCCGACACGCGCAAGGTCGCGATTCTGACCGGTGCGGGCACGGGCATCGGCGCGGCGACCGCGCGCCTCTTGGCGGCGGAGGGAGCGGCAATCGTCGCCGTCGGGCGTACGCGTGATACGCTTGAGTCGATCGCCGACGAGTTGGGCCGGAACCGGGTGGCGATCCACGTTGCCGACGTGACCGACGTCGGGGCGGCATCCGCGTCGGTAGCACTGGCGCTGGACCGGTTCGGGCGGCTCGACTGGCTGGTCAACAACGCCGGCAAGGGCAAGCCGCTGCCGGTCCACGAGACCGACGATGCGACGTTCGACAGCTTTATCGACGTGCTGCTGCGCGCGCCGTTCCGCTATTGCCGTGAGGCGATCGGTGCGATGCGGCCGGGGTCGGCGATCGTCAATGTCTCATCGACCTACGGTCTCGTCGGAGGCCTTCGCGGGGGCGCCTATTCGGCGGCGAAAGCGGGGCTCAACGGGCTGACACTCCACATGGCGGCCCAATATGGCGCGCAGGGTATCCGCTCGAACGCGGTCGCGCCCGGCGTAACCGAAACGCCGATGACGGCGTACAATTGGGAAAACGAGCTGTTCAGGCGGATGAACTTCGAGATGACGCCGATGGATCGCACCTGCACCGCCGAAGATGTGGCGCAGGCGATCGTATTCCTGCTCTCCGATCGTGCGGGATTCATCAATGGCCAGGTGCTTCCGGTCGATGGTGGCTGGACCACGACCAAATTCCTGTCGGAGGAAGCCCGCAACGCCAAGCGCGTGCAGAGCTGAGCCGAATGGCGGAGGGTGTCGAGCGCCGGATGATCGACGGCTGGTCGATCCGCCACGATCCCGATCTCGAGGCGTTGGCGCGGAGCGGCGGCTGGTGGCCCGACACCACGATCGCCGAGGCGATGGCGCGTCAGGCGGCAGAGGTTCCCGAGCGCGAGCTGCTGGTCGATGCGACAGTGCGCGTGACAGCCGCGGCGCTGTACCGGGACGCCACTCGGCTCGCTGATGCGCTGCGCCGGCGCGGGATCGCGCGCGGTGACGTCGTGTCGTTCATGCTGCCCAACTGGCACGAGGCGGCGACGGTCTATCTCGCGAGTGCGATGCTAGGCGCCGTCAGCCATCCGCTCGTCACTAACTTTCGTCATGCCGAACTCGCGTTCATGCTGGCCGATTGCCGCAGCAAGATGATTTTCGTCCCCGCATACTTTCGCGGCTGTGACTATCGCGATTTGCTGGCGGAAGTCTGCGCCGGATTGGACGCGCCGCCGCAGGTGGTCGTGCTGCGCGGCGAGGCGGGGAAGCATATCGGCTATGACGAGCTGATCGCATCGGGCAACGCGGGCGCGACGTTCGAGCCGGTTGATCCACGCGCCGTGCGGATGATTCTCTATACCTCCGGCACTACCGGGCGGCCCAAAGGCGTATTGCACACGCACAATTCGATAAATGCCGACATCGTCCAGCTACACCGCCACTGGAATCGCGAACGCCGGACGCGCTGGTTGGTACCGTCGCCGGTCAGCCATATCGGCGGATCGCTCTACGCGTTCGAGATGCCGATGCTGTTCGGCACCAGCGCGGTGCTGATGGAGCAATGGGACGGGGCGGCGGGCGCGGCGCTGATCGATGCCGAGCATTGTACCCACATGGCCGGCGCAACCCCATTCCTCGAGCAGTTGCTGACGGCGGCGCGCGCTGGCGGCAGCCAGCTGCCGAGCCTGGAGTTGTTCATCTGTGGCGGCGCATCGGTGCCGCCGTCGCTGATCCGCGACGCCAACGCCTATTTCGCGACCGCGACCGCCAGCCGCGTTTACGGTTCGACCGAGGTGCCGACGATCACGATCGGCTCGGTTGGCCTGGATGACGGCGAACACGCCGCCGAGACGGACGGCAGGATCGGCGCGGCGATCGTTCGCGTCGCGGGCAATGATGGGGAGGGCAATGGCGAGTTGCTGGCCAAGGCGCCGCAGATGCTCGTCGGCTATCTCAACCCGGCGGACGAACAGACCGCGTTCGACGCCGACGGCTTCTTTCGGATGGGCGATCTCGGCCGCGTGATCGACGGAGAATATATCGTCATCACGGGACGCCAGAAGGACATCATCATCCGTAACGGCGAGAACATCAGCCCAAAGGAGGTCGAGGATCTGTTGATCGCCGATCCCCGCATCGCCGCCATCGCCATCGTCGGCCTGCCGCATCCGCGGACCGGCGAACTCGCTTGTGCGTGCATCGTGCCCGCTGCGGGTGCCGCCCCGACAATTCCCGACTTGACGAGCATCTTGGCGCAGCACGGTGTCGCTCGGTTCAAATATCCCGAGCGGATCGTTCTGCTGCCCGACCTGCCGCGAAATGCCTCGGGCAAGGTGCTGAAGCACATGCTGCGGGCTGATTTGATTTCGCGCGACGCCGTTGCATGAGGCGCTACGAGATCGCGGTTGTCGCCGGCGACGGTATTGGTCGTGAAGTGATGCCGGAGGGGCAGCGCGTGCTCGACCGCGTCGCCGACCTGTGTGGTTTCGCGATCGACTGGCGCGTGTTCGACTGGAGTTGCCGGACCTATCTCGAAACCGGCGCGATGATGCCGGCGGACGGCATCGCGCAATTGGCGCAACACGATGCTATTTACTTGGGAGCAGTCGGCTGGCCGGGCGTGCCCGATCACGTTTCGCTTTGGGGCTTGTTGATTCCGATCCGTCGTGAGTTCGACCAATATGTGAATTTGCGGCCAATCCGCCTCTTGCCTGGCGTGCCGTGTCCGCTGAAGGACAAGGAGCCCGGCGATATCGACTTCTGGGTGGTGCGCGAGAATACCGAAGGTGAATATTCGCGGCTCGGCGGCCGGTCGGGCTGCGGTGATGACGAATGTGCCATTCAAACCGCGCTGTTCACCCGGCGCGGGACCGATCGCATCATCCGCTATGCCTTCGAGCTAGCCCGGCAGCTCGGGCGACCGCATGTGTCGTCCGCTACCAAATCCAACGGTCTCTTTTACTCGATGCCGTTCTGGGACGAACGCTTCGCCGCCGTCGCCGCAGACTATCCGGAGGTGGCGACCGACAGTCACCACATCGATATCCTCGCTGCGCGGTTCGTGATGGCTCCCGAACAATTCGACGTCGTCGTTGGCTCGAACCTGTTCGGCGACATTCTGTCCGACCTCGGTCCGGGCTGTACCGGCACGATCGCGGTGGCGCCGTCCGCGAACCTCGACCCGACACGGCGCTTTCCGTCGATGTTCGAACCTGTGCACGGTTCCGCTCCCGATATTGCAGGCCGAGGGATTGCCAATCCGGTCGGGCAAATATGGGCCGGCGCAATGATGCTGGAACATCTTGGCGAGGGCGAAGCGGCGCTGATGGTGATGAGCGCAATTACCGCGACGCTCGGCGGCGGAGAGTTGACCGCGGATCTTGGCGGCACGGCAAGTACCAGCGATCTCGGCGGCGCGATCGCGCGGCTGCTTGGCCGTTCCGATCGTGATCGTCCGAACGGATGATGATGGTTCGGGCGACGGCGCTACCGTCTCAGTGAACAAAAAACAGGAGCTCGGCATCATGGCCACCAACATCGCGGGCAGGGTTGCCGAGGCGCATTCCGTCCCGACCGTCACAGAACTAGTTGAGCGCGCCCGCGAGCTCATCCCGTTGATGCGGGAACGGGCCGCCGACGACGAAAAGAACCGGATGGTCAATCCTGACACGGTGCGGCGGATGAAGGACGCCGGATTGTTTCGGGTCTTCCAGCCGGCGAAGTATGGCGGGTACGAATTGGGCCAGCGTGCCTTTGCGGAAGTGCAGATGACGCTGGCCGAAGGCGACATGTCGGTCGCCTGGATCTTCGGCGTGATCGCGCTGCACAGCCTGCACATCGGGCTGATGGACGAGCGGGCCTGTATCGACGTGTGGAGTGGGGACACGTCGGTCCTGATCGCATCGCCCTATATGCCCGGCGGCAAGGCGGTTCCGGTCGAGGGCGGGTACGAGTTCAGCGGGCGCTGGTCCTATTCCAGCGGTTGCGATCATTGCGACTGGACGTTCCTGGGCGGTTTCGTCGATGGCAATCCGGCCGATTACCGCTCGTTCCTGCTGCCGCGCAAGGACGCCAAGATCGTCGATGCCTGGCACACCACCGGCCTCGCCGCGACCGGAAGCCAGGACATCGTCGTCGAAAAGGCGTTCGTGCCCGAATATCGCACGCACAAGATGATCGACGGCTTTACCGGCCACAATCCGGGTAAGGCGTGGAACGACGTGCCGCAGACGCGGATGCCGTTCATGCTTGTCTTCATGCGCGGTATCACGAGCGGGCAGATCGGCGCGCTCCAGCATCTGACCGACATGTTCGTGGACTACGCCAAGACCAAGCAGTTCATGGGCAGCAGTGTCGCCAAGAATCCTGACGCCCAAATCGCCGTAGCCGAGGCGCTGGCCGGAATCGCCGAGATGAAGGCGACGATGTTCGCCAATTTCGATGTGATGCAAGGCTATGCCGAGCGCGACGAGATGCCGCCGATGGCGCTGCGACACCAGTTCCGGTTCCAGAGTGCGAAGGTTGCGGATCGCTGCGTGAAACTGGCCGAGGACATCATCGTCACAGCGGGCGGGGGCGGCGTCTATGACAAGACCGGCATGGGCCGCATCTATCGTAACATGCTGACCGGACGGCAGCACGTTGCCGCCAACCACAAGAATTACGGCCGCCTGTTCGGCGGCTATGCGATGGGCGAGGATCAGCCCGATATCCTTTTGTGACCGCGCTCCGCGATCTGTTCGTAGCGCAAGCGGAGACACGGGAAGGGCCGTTGCGCGAGCGGATTGAGGCGATCACGCGCACCTATCTCGCCAGCTTCGCGGCCGATGATCTCGATGCGCGGCTCGCATTGTTCGCGCCCGATGCGGCGTTCGAGGATCCGGTCGGTACCGCAGCAATGGTCGGGCACGACGCGCTGCGCGCCTTCTACGGCTCGGTCGGGACAATGCCCACCAATGCTCGGCTGCTGCGCTTGTCGGTCAACGGAAATGAGGCGGCGATGCTGTTCGAGGTGACGATCTTCGGCGGCGATGCGGGGGACGCGACGGTGTCCGTGATCGAAACGATGGAAGTGGGCGAGGACGGTCTGATCCGCCGGCTGCGCGCCTATTGGGATCGAAACTCGATTACTTGATAAGTGGTCAGGCGGCGGTCGCGAGTGCCCGCTCCTTCCCGCCGGCAGGCGCCGATCGGGTGCCGCGCACCAGCCTGCCCGGCAGCGCCCCGGTCGGCGCGCCGCCGCGGTAGGTTATCGTGCCGGACACGATCGTTGCAACATACCCGTCTGCTTCCTGCCGCAACCTCTTGCCCCCGGCAGGAAGGTCATGGACGATGTGCGGGCGATGGAGCACCATCGCCCCGGGATCGATCACGTTGAGGTCGGCCTTGTAGCCAGGCCCGATCACACCCCGGTCGTTCAGCCCCACCGAATCAGCGGGCTGGCTGGTCAGCGCACGCACGATACGCGGCAGGTCCAACCCATCGCGCCCCAGCCGGTTGGTCAGGAGATACGTAGGATAGGCCGCGTCGCAAATCATCCCGTAATGCGCTCCGCCGTCGCCCAGCGCCACGATCATATTGTCTTCACCGATCAAGGCGGAAGTGCGGGCGATCAGATCGGGCACGTCGTTGCCCAGCGCGCAAAGGATCGCCCGTCCATCGTCCGCCAGCAGCGCGTCATAGATTACCTCGTCCACGCGGCGGCCGCTCCGCGCCGCCGCGGCCTGCAGGCTGTCCTCGGGCGCGAAATCATAGTCGGCGGGCTCGCCCAGCGGATAGAGCGTCAGACCTGCTTTGAGCAGCCCGACGAACGACGGGTTGGGGTCTTCGGGCTGTTCGGACAGGATGCGCGCGCGCAACTCGGGATCGCGCAGCCGTGCGACCTTCTCGGCGAGCGGAAGGTCGGCGATCGGCCGATAGCTGGGGTTGAGCGAGAAAGGGTGAAAGCTGAGGTCGAGCCCGAACAGCACACCCATCGCGCGCGGGAGGAACTGGGCGTTGATCCGTTGCCCCCGTTCCGCCGCCGCACGCAGTCCGGCGACGTAACGGTCCCAATTCTCCGGTCGTGTCGGCATATGGATCAGGCTGAAGTTGAGCGGTCGACCGCAGGCTTCGGCAACCGCGCCGAACAGGGCTAGCTCGGCATCCGCGTCGCCGTCGATGTTCGGAATGCACTGGAACACGCCGTCACCAGCATCGGCGAGCCCCATCCCCAATGCGACCAGTTCGTCACGCTCGGAGGTGACGCTCGGCGCCAGCGCGCCGTTGCGGAAGCGGTGGAACAGATTGCGCGAGGTCGATACGCCCAGCGCCCCGGCGCGGATCGCCTCGGCCACCAGTCGCCGCATCTCGGCACGATCGGCGGCAGTCGGCGGTTCCAGTTCGGCGCCGCGTCGCCCCATCACGAATACCCGGAGCGGCGAATGGGGGATCTGCGCGGCGAAATCGACATCACTCTCGCGCCGTTCGATTGCATCGAGGTAGCTGGGGAAATCGCTCCAGTCGAACGGCACGCCGTCCGCCATTACGACGTCGGGAATGTCCTCTACCCCCTCCATCAGCCGGATCATCAGCGGCTGGTCGCCATCACGGCACGGCGCGAAGCCGACCCCGCAATTGCCCATCACCACCGTCGTCACGCCGTGGTTGGAGGATGGCGACAATCGGTTCTCCCAGGTGATCTGGCCGTCGTAATGAGTGTGGACATCGACGAAGCCAGGGGTGACGATCAGCCCGGTCGCGTCGATCTCCGCTTCGGTGCCGCCATCAATCCGCCCGACCGCGGCGATCATTCCGTCCTTCACCGCCACGTCGCCAACGTAAGGCGGCCGCCCGGTGCCATCGACGATCCGTCCGCCGCGGATAATGAGATCGAACGTGTCTGTCATGGTCCTCTCCGACGACCGCTATAGTCGGGTGTAGTGCCGGCTGGTGACTCTCGCCTTGTCCATCCGGACGATAGGGCGCGTGTCGCCGCTTGCTATCCGGTGCGCAGGCATCCGGCGCACGGGAGAGTGAGATGAAGATCGCCGAACTGGGATATCTGCTGGTTGGCGCGCCCGAGGTGGTGGAATGGCGGGACTATGCCGAGCGGGTGCTTGGGGCGATGGCGGTCGATGGCCCGGGCGGTGCGCTCTACATCAAGATTGACCCGCGCGCCTTCCGCATCGCGGTCGTGCCCGGGCACGACAATGGTTTGATAGCGAGCGGCTGGCTGGTCGCCACCGCGGCTGATTTCATCGAAGCGCGGGCCGAGTTGCAAGCCGACGGCGTCGCGATCGATGCGAGCGATGAGGCGGGTAGGGCCCTGCGCCGCGTGCAGGATTATTTCGGCTTCACCGATCCCGCCGGCCACCGCCATGAACTCGCCTGGGGACCGGTATCGGATTTCATGCCTTTCGTGTCGCCGGCACAGGTCAGCGGCTTCGTGACCGAGGCGATCGGGCTAGGCCATATCGTCCTCGCCGCGCCCGAGAATTTCGATGCGGAGGTCGCTTTCTGGCAGCAGCCGGGGCGGTTCGGTCTGTCCGACATCTTGCGCGTGAACGGTCCCTGGGGAACCGCGCGGGTCCATTTCATGCACTGCAATCCGCGCCAGCACAGCCTGGCGATCGGCGAGCTGCCGGTGCCGGGGGGCTGCATTCACGCGATGCTCGAGGTGCGCACGATGGACGACGTCGGTCGCGCGCTCGACCGAGCCCAGGCCGGGGGCGTGCAACTGACCGCGACTTTGGGCCGCCACGTCAACGACGACATGATCTCCTTCTACATGCTGACGCCGGCCGGTTTCAGCCTGGAATATGGCTGTGGCGGCAAGCAGGTTGACTGGGCCGAGCACGTCGTTTTCGAGACGACGCGGGGCAGCCACTGGGGCCATGATTTCTCGGTCGGAATGCCGAAGCAATAAGCCGGCGCGCGGGACGGGAGGGCAAGACGATGCAGGACCATTTGATGCCCGCGGTGGCCAAACCGGCGCATGTCCCCGACGATCGCGTCGCCGATTTCGACGTCTATTGCCTGCCGGGGTATCAGCGGGACGTGCAACTCGCGTTGCGCGCCTATCAGCAGGCGCAGCCTGACATCTTCTGGACTCCGTGGAACGGTGGGCACTGGGTGGCGACCCGTGCCGCCGATATCGAGGCGATCCAGCGCAACACGGCGCGTTATTCGAGCAAATGCGTCGCCATCCCGAAGCTGGAGGGGCATCCGCAGGCGATCCCGATCGAAGTTGATCCGCCGCTCCACGCGACTTACCGGATGCCGCTGACCCTGGCGCTGACGCCCAAGCGGGTGAACGAGCTCGATGCCCATGTCCGCGCATTGGCGGTCGGCCTGATCGAGAGCTTCATCGCCGACGGCGAGTGCGAATTCCTCGATGCGTTTGGCCGCGCGTTGCCGCTGTCGATCTTCCTCGATCTGGTCGACTTGCCACGCGATGACAGGCATGTCTTGGCGCCGATCGCCGATGCTTTCGTGCGCGGCCGGTCGAAGGAAGTGAAATATGCTGCCTACGCCGATCTCGTCGCGTATTTGACGCCGGTCATTCAGGCACGACAGCGCGAGCCGGGCGATGACTTGCTGAGCCTGATCTGCAAGATCAGGGTGGAGGGAGAGCCGATCTCGTTCGACGCCGCAATACGTTATGCCACCGTCGTGATGTTTGGCGGGCTGGACACGGTCGCGTCGATGATGGGCTTCTTCGCGCTGCACCTGGCTACCGACGCCGCCAACCGGCATGCGCTCACTGCGCGGCTCGCCGACCAGAAGTTTCTCGAGAATGCGATCGAGGAGATGATGCGGCGCCACGGCGTCATCAACACCTGTCGGGTCGTGACCGAGGATCACGAACTGAACGGTGTCGCGTTCCGAGCCGACGACGTGATCCTGCTACCGAACGCATTGTACGGGCTGGACGAGCGGCAGACCCCGGACCCGACCGCGATCGACTTCGATCGCTGTCCGGTGCGCCACGCCACCTTCAACTTCGGGCCGCACATCTGCCCGGGTGCCAGCCTCGCGCGGCGCGAGCTGCGGATCTTCCTCGAGGAATGGCTGTCCCGCATTCCGGAATTCCAGGTGAAGCCCGGCACGACGCCCGTGCTGGAGACTGGCATGGTCAACGGCATTGCGCGACTGGAGCTGAGCTGGCCGGTCCGCTGACTCCTCAGGCCGCTGCCCGAGCGGCGCGGCGGCCCGACCAGACGCAATCGGCCAGCGACAAGCCGCTGACATAGTTGTTTGATGGGATGCCAAGCGCCGAACGGCCGGCCGCGTAGAGACCGGCGATCGGCACGCCGGCGGCATCCAGCACCGCGCCGGTCGTCTGGTCCACGCAAAGCCCACCGGTGCTCAGCGCGGTGATCGGGCTGACCGGCAGGCTGTGCTTCAGGTCGATGGCGTAGAATGGGCCGGCCCCGAACGGCTGGCGACAGGCATTGCTCTTGCCCAGCGGATCGGGCGCACCACTGGCCGCTGCGTTGCTATAGGCTGCGACCGTCGCCTCCAATGTCATGCGGTCGACGCCGATCTTGTCCGCCAGCTCGCCGATCGTGGCGCCGGTTTTCGCGCTCTTCTGCGCCGTCTTGACCGGAAACTTCTGGAACTCGAACAATTTGCCCTCGGCGACCTCGGCCAGCGCCTTGTCGCGGATCGCTTGATCCATCACCAGCCAGGCACGGCCGTCCGATACCTCGTAGATCGCGCGCGAAAGGTGAGCGCCGTACAATTCCTCGTTGGCGATGCGGCCGCCAGATGCGCCAATCACCACGCCTTTGGTCCAGTCATAGGGCGGATTGATGAACCGCCATGCCGATATCTTGTCGAGGTGAGCCGCGGCGCCGCCGGCCGACGCGCCCAGCCGGATGCCGGCACCGTCGTCGCCGAACGACCCGATCGGCAGCGTCTTCAGATAAGGTGCGGCGAAACGCCTCATCATCGCGGTATTGCGGGCATAGCCCCCGGCGGCGATCACTATCCCGCGACGTGCCTTGAAGCGGCGACGCCTCCCGGCGCGCTCGGCCTGGCGCATGATCGCGGCGAACGGCTTGTGCAACTTCATTACCTGCAGCGTCAGCTTGTTGGCGACCCGTTCGGCCCAGCTATGGGTCCGCGCCGCTGCGCCGGTTAGCGCGGTGACCTCGACCCCCGTGACCGCACTACCATCGCGGATGAGCCGCCGCGCCGTCGCCTGGGTAAGAACGGTGATGCGCGGTTCGGCAGCCACTGCCTGCTTCATCGCCGCCATCAGATACCAGCCCACATCCGCGCCCTCGGAGAAGCCGCCGTGCGGCTTGGTGCCGGGCAGCGGCGGGGCGCCGGGGATGAGCGCCGGGTTCTTGACGCGGTGGCCACGTTCGGCCGGAGGGTGATCGCCGATGAAGGCGGGGTCAGTGCCGTTGTCGGAGAAATACAGATAGTAATCGGCGGTCGGATAAGACGTCTTGCGCGGCGCCTTCGGGCCGCTGAAATGCACCCCGTGGCGTTCGAGGAATGAAAGCGTGTCGAGGCTGTCGCGCGTGAAGGCCCGTACCGTCTCGTCCGGCACCAGCCCGCCGACCTCGTTCAGCAGGTAGTGCTCCATCGCCGCCGGCGAGTCGGCGACGTTGCACGCCGCCTGCACGTGCGTGCCGCCACCGGCATAGATAATGCCGCCGCTCATCTGGCTCGCGCCGCCGCCGCCGAATCGATCGATCAGCAGCACGTCAAGCCCTTGCGCCGCTGCCTCCAGCGCGGCGCTCGCACCCGCCAGGCCGAAGCCGATCACGATCAAGTCGTATTCACCGTCGAACTGCGCGACCCGCCGGGCATCGAGCGGCGGGTCGATGGCGGTAGCGGCCCCATCGCGCAATATGCGCAGCGCATCGCCATGGGCGTCCGTCTCATGCGGCATCGCGTAATTCCGTGCTGTTGCCGGTGCGCTGCGCAATATGCTCGGCGGCGACCATGCCGAAGGCCATCGCTGGCCCCAGCGTGCCGCCTGCACCCGGATAGGAGTCATAGGTGACCGCGCCGGTCACGTTGCCGGTCGCATACAACCCCTCGATCGGCGAGCCGTCAGCGCGCAGCACAGCGGCATTTTCGTCGACGCGCAGCCCGCCCTTAGTGCCGATGTCGCCCAGATCGACGGGGATCGCATAGAACGGCCCTTTTTCAATCGCGCCCAGCGTCGGATTGGGGCCAGTGCGCGGGTCGCCGAAGACGAGGTCATAAGCGTTCTCGCCGCGCTGGAAGTCCGCGTCCTTCCCAATCGCTGCGAATCCGTTGAAGCGCGTCACGGTCGCGTTCAATGCTTCGGAATCGATACCGATCTTCGCCGCCAGCGCGTCAAGCGTGTCGCCCTTGAACACCGCATTGTCCCACCATTCCGCGGGCACCCGCCAGTCGGGCATGATGACCGGCGGCATCAACACGCCGATCGGGTAGCGCCAGCGGGCGGTAGCATCGAAGATCATCCAGCACGGCGCGTTGGCGCCGGTAGCCTGTTGGTCGGCGATCATCGCGGCACCGAAGTCATTGTAGGAGATCGCCTCATTGACGAAGCGCTTGCCGTTGCGGTTGACGCACAGGGAGTGAGGATAGCCGCGTTCCATGAACAGGCCGGCGCGCATGTCGGCATTGCTGAAGCCGGGGGCGGGGACACGCATAGACGGTACCCACCACGCCTGCTCCAGGAACTCGCTGTCGGCGCCCACCGCTTCGCCGGCAGTCAGTCCGTCGCCAGTGTTGTTCTGGCCAGGAGTCAGGCTGAAGTCGATCGGCGTGCCGAGCGGCAAGTGCCGGTCGCGCAGCGTCTGGTTCTTCTCGAACCCCCCCGTGGCGACGATCACGCCCTTCGCCGCGCGGATGTCATATTCGTTGCCGCGGTTTGACACTCGCGCGCCGACGATTCGTCCTTCCTCCTCGATGAAGTTCAGCAGCCGGGTGTCACGCAGCAACGGGACGTTTCGCTCCATCATCGCGCGGCGCAGCCCGCCGACCAGCGCGTTGCCGGTGGTCAACCGTCGATCGCGCCCGCTACGGAACCGGAAGGGAAGATCGCTCCAGTAACGCAGGAACAGCTTCGCCGCGGTCCACCACCACGCGCCCGTGCGGCGGATCAGCGGCGCCATCTCGGCCAAGTCGATCTGCATCCGGCCCAGCACCTTGTGGGTCGGGTGCGGCTCGCGCTGATGGAATAGCTCGTCGCCCAGCGCCCGCGCGTCGAACGGCAATGGCATCATCGTCCGCCCTCCGGACTGCAACGCCCCGGGCAGCCACGGCATGTAATCGGCATAGCCCGGCACGCTGAAATAGCCGACGCCCCAGTCAGTCAATTGCTCGACCAGACGCGGGGCCGCATCGACATAGGCGGCCAGCTTCGCGGCGGGCACCTTGCCCTTGGTCGAGACGGACAGATATTCCAGCGCCTGCTCGCGGCTGTCGGTCGCGGCGATCGCGGGATTGTTGGGAATCCAGATGCCGCCGCCCGACACCGCGCTGGTGCCGCCGTAGCGATCGGCTTTTTCGATCAGCAACGCGTCTAGACCCAAGTCGTGCGCGCGCAACGCGGACACCATGCCGCCGGCGCCGGCGCCGATCACCAGCACGTCGCAGGAACGGGTCTCGGTCACGCAGTCTCCCTCCTCACCGGTTCGATCAGCAGCCGCGACAGCGCGACCGATGCGATTCGCCAACCCGCATCGGTCAGGACGTAGCGGTCGTGATAGTGGCCGAAGCCGTTAAAGCCGGCGATCGGTCCCGGCGCGTCGGCCGGGAAGCGGATGCGATCTTCCATCGCCCAGGTTGCGGCGATGGCGCCGTCTTCGGCCTCTGCAACCTCGCCCATATGGCCGTGGTGGACCGTGACCAGCGCACCGAGTGCCCCCGCGACCCGTTCGCGGATGGTTGTCGCGCCGCGCCAGATCAGGTCCTCCGCCGGCGGCTCCGGCACGCCCAGCACCGCCATCGCCCGCGCTTCGCCGCGCACGTCCATCACCGCGTCGGCGACGAACAGCGCCTCCCATTCGTCCCAGTGCTTAAGGTCCATCAATCGGAAATAACGGGCCTTTAGGTCAATCGCGTGCGCGATCATCTCGTGCCGTGCTTCGGCCGCCTCCGGCATCGCCCGTCTCCTCTCCCGACATCTCCTAACGGGCTGAATGCCGTCGCATCCTCGTCCGGTTGGACGAAAGCGATCGCTGCTCGTGCTGCTAGAGCGACGGGATAAGTTCGGGAGGGAATGCGTGTTCGAGCCTACCAACAAGCTGTCGGAGTCCGAGCTGGACGAGCTTGCAGAAAACTTCGATCATCATAGTGACGCCTATCGGTCGAACTCGATCGACATCCTGCGGCACATGCAGGCGAAATGTCCGTTCGCGCACAGCCCCAATTACGGCGGATTCCATGTCGCCACCAGGGCGGAGGATTGCCTGACCGTCGCCAAGAACGTCGATGCGTTCTCGAACTGGCCGGCGGAGGTGATTCCGGCGCTCGAGCCGACCCTGATGATCCCGATCAACGTCGATCCGCCCGAACTCTATGATTACCGCGCGATCCTGAACCCGCTGTTCGCGCCGGTGAAGGTGAAGCAGCACGCCGGCTATGTCCGTGAGCTGGTCGACGACCTGATGGACAAGCTGCTGGCAAAGGGTGGCGGCGACCTGAAATGGGAATATGCCCAGCCGCTGACCGGTATGATGACGCTGAAGCTCGCCGGCCTGCCGGCGGACGACTGGATGTATTATGCGCCGCCGCTCCACGATCTGATCTATTCGACCAAGCCGATGGAAGAGCGGCTGGCCGGCATGGCGACGATGATCGCGCGGATGCGTGAGGAAATCCGCAAGGCCGAGCACGATCCGGTGCCGGGCAGCGTCATTGAATATCTGTGGAACGTCGAGATGGCCGGCCGCAAGCTGCGGGTGGACGAGATCGACAGCATCATTCTCATCATGCTCGGCGGCGGGCTCGACACCACGCAGGCGCTGTTCAGCATGGTCTCGGTTTGGCTGGCCCGCAATCCCGACCGGCGGCAAGAGCTGATCGATCATCCCGAGTTGATGGATAATGCGATCGAGGAGTTCCTGCGCGTGTTCCCGCCGACCCAAGGCAATTCGAGGCGCGCGACCAAGGACGTGACGGTCGCCGGTTGTCCGGTGAAGGCCGAGGAGCAGGTGTTCATGTCCTGGGCCGCGGCCAACCGCGACCCCGACGATTTCGACAATCCGCACGAGGTGGATTTCCGCCGCGAGAATATTCGGCACTTCTCGTTCGGGGTCGGGCCGCATCGCTGCCTGGGATCCCATCTGGCACGGCTGGAAGCGAAGACGCTGCTGCAAGTGCTGTTGGAGAAGGCGCCGAATTACACGCTGGTGGATGAGGGCGTGATCCTGGCCGAGGATATCGGGACGATCGCAGGGTTCAAGCAGGTGCAGGCTCGGTTCTGACAACCAAGGTGCGTGTTTGGCAAGATGCGTGTTTGGAGAGTATAAGATGGCAACGTCGGCCGACTACAAGCTGGGCAAGTTCACCTATCCACGCGGCTGGTTCATGGTCGCGGACGCTAGCAAGGTAACGAACCGTCCACATTCAGTACGCTTCTTCGGTCGCGACATGGTGCTGTATCGTGGCGAAAGCGGTCAAGTCCACATGGTCGGCGCCTATTGTCCGCACATGGGCACTCACATCGGCAAGAGCGCGACGAGCTTTATGTCGATGAAGAACGAGCAGGTGGAAGGCGAGTCGATCCGGTGCCCCTATCACGCCTGGCGCTTCGGCCCGGACGGTAAATGCGACCAGATTCCTTATTCCGACAAGATTCCGCCCAAGGCCGAGCTCGGGTCATGGGAGGTCGTCGAGAAGTATGGCGCAATCTTCCATTGGCATGATCCCGAAGGCCTCGAGCCGGATTTCGATCTGCCAGAATTCCCCGAATGGGATCAGGAAGGCTATGTCCACTGGCAGTTCGACGAATTGGGTGCGATCAATCTCCACCAAATAGAGGTGGTCGACAATATCTGCGATGCGCAGCATTTGCTGCCGATCCACGCTAACCGCAACCTGTTCTTCGAGAACGTAATCCGCGGCCCCCGAGTGTGGCAGCTGCTGGGCGGCAAGCACGAGCTGCTGGGCGCCAATGCCGACGTGTCGGAGTTCATCACCTGGTATACCGGGCCGGGCATCCTGATCTCGCGCTATTTCGCCGACAATCGCAACCCCTCTTACATGTTCATCACCCACACGCCGGTTGATGACGGCTCGGTCTACGTGTGGCACGCGGTGCTGACCAAAGTGGCGGAACGCGTTCCAACCGACGAGGACGTCGCCAAGGCCAGGTTGCAACAGCAAATGAGTTGTGACGCTTTTGCGCAGGATTTCGAGATCTGGTCGAACAAGCGACCCGCGATCCAACCGATGCAGATGCCTGGCGATGGCAATTTTCTGAAGACTAGGCTGTGGTACAAGCAGTTCTACGCTCCGCGCGACGAGGTGCCGGGCATCCTCAAGCGATGCGAAGGGCGTTACGGCGTACCGGGCTTGCCGAGTGCCGCCGAGTTCGGTGCCAGCGCCGATGTGCTCGAGGCGGTGCCAGCGGAATGAGCCGCTATCGGATCGTCATCGACCGCGCGCAATGCGCCGGCCATGCGCGCTGTGCCAACATCGCGCCGCAGCTCTTCACGCTCGATGCCAACGGCTATATCAACAGCGACGGGTTCGAGGTGCCGGTCGGCGAGGAAGTTGCGGCGTTCCGCGGGTCGCTCGCGTGTCCGGAACGGGTCATTAGCATGATCGACGCGAACGGCGAGCGGGTGCGCCGAACGCCGCGGACGGAATGAACTGCCTCAGTTGACTGTAACGCGCTCGACGCGAACGGGGGTGCCGTTGAAGCTGGCGCCTCCGCTTGGCCGGTCGAATGCGGCATCGTCGCTCAGCATGTTGTAGTTGGCCCCGTCCTTGCCATGAGCGACGGGGAGGCGCGCCAGCGAATCGGGCTCGCTCCAGCCATGCGGTGCGCAGATCGTACCGGCGGCGACTTCGTCCGATACCTCGGCGATGATCGTGATCTCCCCCACGCGCGATGTCAGACGGATGCGGTCTCCGTCGGCGATATCCAGACCGGCGGCGTCGGCGGGATGCAGGATCGCGGTACAGCGCCGCGGCCCCTTCACCAGCGATGCGAGGTTGTGCATCCAGGAATTGTTCGAACGCAGCTCGCGTCTGCCGATCAAGCGGAAGCGGTCGGGTGCGAAGTCGCCCGCCGCGACTGCCGCTTCCAGCCGCGCGATGTCCGCCAGGAAGATTGAAGCGGCCAGATGCAGTTTGCGATCGGGAGTATCGATCCAGGCTGGGAATGCGCCGGGCCGTATCGCCCCCATCGAAATGCCGGCCGGGTCGGCCTTGAGCCGCGCCAGAGACAGACCGCCGCGGTGCGTGCCGAAGCCGTCGCCGTGCCGGCCGCCGCGCAGCAGCACGTCGAAGATGCGCTCGGGCAGGTCCGCGCCATCCGCGGCCGCCAGCGCCGCCGCTACATCCATGCCGGCCGGCAGGCGGGGCAGGCGATCCGCCTGCATCGCGAGATAGCTTAGCGCGAAGTCCTGCTCGGTTTCCGCTTCGCCGCGCCCGGCGATGCGCGCTGCCAAGGCGGTGACGATTTGCCAGTCGCTGCGCGTCGCCGGCGCGAATACTTCGGGCGAATAGCTGACGATGTCCTCGACCATCCAGTTGTTCCAGATCATCGTGAACTCGCTATGTTCCAGATGATCGGTCGGCGGCAGGATCAGGTCGGCGAAGCGAGTCGTCTCGTTGAGGTAGATGTCGATCGCAACCATGAAGTCGAGGCTGTCCAGCGCTTGGCGGACACGGTTCGCATTGGCGTTCGAAAGCACTGGATTGCCGGCGACGATCAGCAGTCCCTTGATCTGGCCCTCGCCGGGTGTTTCAATCTCCTCCCACAATACCTGCGTCGGCATCGTTCCGCCCAACTCTGCCGTGTCCGAAACGCGCGAGCGCCAACGGCCGTGCGGTGGCTGATCCCCCACCCAGGGCTGGTGCATGAACTGTGGCAGGATGCCGTCGGGAAACATCACTCCGCCGATCTCGTCGACGTTCCCCGTCAATACGTTCAGGCAGTCCACCGCCCAGACGCCGAGGGTGCCGAAGCTCTGGCAATTGGTGCCGACCCGGCTGTAGGCGGCCGCGGCCGGCGCTGCGGCGAAGTCGCGCGCGAGCTGGCGGATTCGGGTGCTCTCGATGCCGCACAGGTCCGCGACGCGCTCCGCCGGAAAACGCGTCGCCACCGCGCGCAGTTCGTCTAACCCTGCAACGTCCGCCGCCAGGCGACCGAGCCGGACCAGTCCCTCTTCAAACAGGGTGGCGATCATCCCCAGTGCGAGCAAAGCGTCGGTTCCGGGGCGGATCGCATAATGGTCGTCGGCTGCCTCCGCGGTGCGGGTGCGGCGCGGATCGACGACCGCCAGCCGCGCGCCGCGTGCCTTCATTCGCTCTAGCCGGCGAGGCATCCCCGGCGCTCCCATCATCGAGCCGTGCGAGACCAGCGGGTTGCCGCCGAAGATCAGGAAAAAATCGGTACGTTCGATATCCGGCACCGGAACCCGTGCGATATTGCCGTAAAGATACGCCCCAACCAAGAAGCGGGGATAGCAATCGATCGACCCGCTGTTGGTATAGAGCGCCGGCATCACGCCGAGCAGTGGGGCGATGCACATCTGGAGTGCCGCGATGTGCGCCTGCGGGTTGCCGGTGTAGAGACCCATCGCTGCGCCCCCATGCCGCTGCTGCACGTCGCGGATGCCCGCGGCGGCGCGGTCCAGCGCCTCGTCCCATCCGATCTCGCGAAAGTTCTTACCTTCGCGCAGTAGCGGCATCCGCAAACGATCGGGATCGTCGCGCAGCGCGCGCAGGCCCTGCGACTTGGGGCAGAGATAACCCTTGCTGCCGGGATGGGCGGGGTCGCCGGCGATACGCGCGATCTCGCCGGTTGCGGGATCAGCCGTGACGGTCAAGCCGCAACTCGCTTCGCAGAAAGGACAGATCCGGGCAAAGTTCTGTAGCGTCATCGCACCCTCCGTTGGATCAGCCGCTCCGCATCAGTCGTGTCCGACCGCGCGAACTGCCGCCGCTCGCGGCGTCCAGTAAGTGCGCGGCTTTCAGGAACTGGTGCGCATCGCATTCCGCGCTGAAGCCCATGCCGCCGTGAACCTGGATATTGCCACCGGCGTTTTCGCGCGCGGCGCGAGCGGCGAAGTTCAGCGCGGCGTCAGCCAATATTGCCGCATCGCCGCGTGATTCGGCGAGCGCGATCGCGGCATAGACCGTCAGTTCACGCGCGCCATGGGCGGCGATCGCCATATCGGCACAGCGGTGCTTGATCGCCTGGAACGCGCCGATCGGTTGGCCGAACTGCTCGCGCACCTTCGAATAGTCGACCGCTCGTTCGCCGGCGGCGGCGGCGATGCCGGCCAGATGCGCGGCGATCAACAGGCGGGCTAGCGCGACGATATCTGCGGAATCACAGCGAATCGACGGTTCCCGCCCCGCGATGCGATCGATCGCTCGGTTCCAATGCGCATCGTCCAGGATCTCGCGCTCGCCGAGTCGCGAGAGAGTGATTGCGTTGTCCCCGATCGCGACAAGCCAGGTCGCCTCGGTCGCCTCAACAGCGGCATTGTCGGACAAAGCGAACGCGACGCGCATTTCGCCGGCAACGATCGCGCGGGCTTCTGCGGCATAGCCGGTCCAGGCGAAGGCATGCGCCGCGATGATGCTCGCCACGAACCCTGGCGGCGGTAGCTGCCGTCCGAGCGAGATCCCTGCGAGTACTTCCTCGACCGGCCCCAGACCGATTCCGCCGGCATTCTCGGCCAAACTGACGCCGAGCCAGCCCAGCGCCGCCATTTGCTGCCAAAGCGCCACGTCGCCATCACTGCCATGCTGCAGTCGCGCGACCGGCAGCAGCGTCTCGGCTGGCCGCATGAAGTCTTCGACCAGCGCACGCTGTTCGGTCAAATCTGGATAGACCGCCGTCATCGCGCCCTCGGCAAGCCGAGCATTCGCTCGCCGATAATGTTGCGCTGGATCTCGGCGGTGCCGCCGGCGATCGTTTCCGAGAAGGCGTCGAGATAGTCGTAGGCCCAGCCATGCGCGCCAGCCAGTTTGGGCGATGCGAGACCGTATAGGTCGATCGCCGCCGCGGCGACGCGCTTCGATAGTTCGGCGAAATACAACCGAATCATCGACCCTTCGGGACCCGGCGTCCCGCGTTCGCAGGAAGTCGCGAAACTGTACGACATAGCTTTCAACGCGGCAGCGTCGGCGCGCAGGTCAGCGATTACCGGCGCCAGCATTGCGTCGTTGCAATCGCGGACCAGACGCTCGACCTTGTCAACCATCCCGATCTGGAGCGCGAGCGACGCGGTGCCCCGCTCGAACCCCAAGGTGGCCATCGCCGTCTGCCAGCCGTTGCCGATCCCGCCGACCACCGCATCGGCGATCTTCAGCCGGACGCCGTCGTAGAAAACTTCGCAGAACTTAGCCGGGCCAGCCATCGTCGCGATCGGCCGCACGGTAATGCCGGGGGCGTCCATCGGGCAGATAACCCATGACAGCCCCTTGTGACGTTGTGACCCTGGCTCGGTGCGGATCAGCAGTTCCTGATAATCGGCAACATCGGCGTAGCTCGACCAGATCTTCTGGCCGTCCACCACGATCTCATCGCCCTCGATTCGGCCTGCACAACGCAGCGCGGCCAAATCCGAACCGGCGCCCGGCTCGGAAAAGCCTTGGCACCAAATCGCTTCGCCCTTCAGGATTTTAGGCAGGTGGAACGCCTTTTGCGCGTCGTTGGCGCAAGCGATCAGGGTGGGGCCGGCGTGATTGACCCCGACGAACGAAGCGTTGTGGGTGCTCGGCGCGCCGGCGCGGGCATATTCCTCGAACCAGACGATCTGCTCGGCCACCGATAGATCGCGACCGCCAAAATCCTTGGACCAGGTTAGCCCCGCCCAGCCGCCCTCATACATCCGCCGTTGCCATTCGAGTACAAAGGCTCGCGATTGGGGGCCGTCCAGCGGCGCGTCATGGGCCGGGACATTGTCGGTCAGCCATGCGCGCGCATCAGCACGGAAATCGTCGAGCTGTACCGCCATCCTCTAGCCTTCCGGCCAGGCCGCGGCGCTCGCCGCCGCCGCCTGGCCGCTGCTGCCGCCGAGTTCGCCGAGCAAGGCCTTCAGACGATAGGTCCACAAATGCAGGTCAAATTCGAGGGTCAGCCCCATCGCGCCGCAGAACTGGTGCAGATCGTAGCATAATGTCGGGATCGCATCCTGCGCGTAGGTCGCGGCCAGCGCGCAATCGGCCGCGTCGTCGGACCAGGCGGCACGAAAGGCGAGCCATTTGGTCGCCTCGGCGGTGGTCGCGGCGATGGCGAGGCGGTGCTGCACTACCTGAAACGACCCCAGCGCACGGCCGAACTGCTTGCGCGTCTTCACATGCGCCAGCACCGTGTCGATCGCCGCTTGCATCAGTCCCGCCGATTCGACCGCGATCGCCAGCCGCCACCGCCGCCGTAAATCCGGAAGAATCCTGGGGTCGAGTTCGCGCACACGAAGCCCTTCGAGCGACTCGATCCGACCGTAGGGGTAGGCGAACAGCGAGTCGACCGGCGCCACGTGCTCGGGTTCGACGGCGACGTGCAGCAGCTGGTCTCCGGCATCGACCAGCAAGCTGCGCGCCTGCACCAGGAAGCGCGCCGGGGCGAATGGTGTCCCGCGCGCCAGCGCGATCGGACGGGGTACCTCGTCGGCGGGGAAGAGGGGCCCGATCAGCGCCGACGCGGCGGCTTCCGCGCTCAGCGGCAGGCGCGCCAGCCGCTCGACGAGCAACGCCGCGTCGAGCAGCGAGAATTCCTCCTCTCGTGCTATGCCGAGAAAGCCGGAGGCGGCGAGTTCGCTGTCGAGGCGATCCGAAAAGGCCTGGACCGTGGGATGCTTGGGCGGTTCGATTCCCAAGCTGGATACGAGTTGCTCCAGGCCGTCGAGGACGGCGGACTGGTTTTCGTCGGGCTCGAAATTCACTGAACGCGCTCGCTGGGCAGGTCGAGATGGCGGCGTGCCGCCAAGTTGAGCTGGATTTCCGCGGCGCCCGACGCGATGCCGGCGGCGATCGCGCGCTGGTGATGCGCCTGCTGCATAGGATCGTCACCGAGCAGCCCTTCTGGCATATATTCGAGCGTGAAATCCGATACCGCATGATCCGCCTGCACGACGGCGTAGCGCGCCAGATTACCGAAAGCGGACGGCGGTTGCCCTTTCGCGCGCTCGTCGACCACGCGATAGACCATCATCCGCGCCGCCTCGCATTTGGCCAGCGCGCGCCCAGCGCGGTCGCGGATCACGGGATCGTCGAAGTGCCCGGCAACCTGCAGTTTTGCCACGGCACGGTCGAGAATGCGGCGCGAGAAGGCATAGCGCGGAATGCCGATCCGTTCGTTCTGCAGGGCGTAGGATATGATCTCCCAGGCCTGGCCTTCCGCGCCTAGCCGGTTCGCGTCCGGCACGAACACGTCGTCGAAGAACACCTCGTGGATGTCGCCTTCACCAATCAGGGCCGGTATTTCTTTCACCTGAATGCCTTTGGTCGTCATCGGGACGAGCAGGATAACGATGCCGCCCTTCCCGCTGCCGGTGCGTGCCAGCAGGAAGCAATGGTCGGCGAGTCCCGCGTAGGAGGTCCAGACCTTCGACCCGTTGACGACGTAGCCGCCATCGACCTTTTCCGCGCGGGTCTGTAGCGAGCCGAGGTCGGAACCGGCTGACGGCTCGGAAAAACCTTGGCACCAAGTGACCGCACCAGCGGCTATTTCGGGAAGGTATCGTTCCTGCTGGGCCTCGGTCGCGTAGCGCATCATGACTGGCCCGATCCAATTGACGTTCATATATTGCGGGCCGCGCGGCTCTCCCGCGGCCCAGATTTCCTCTCCCAAGATGAAATGGTCCCACGGCTCGCCGTCTTGGCCGCCGTGCGCGGTCGGCCAATGAGGTATTAACAGCCCTGCCTCGGCTAGAATCGGGCAGAAACGCTTCGAGAATTCCGTCTGCGCATGAGATCCCGGACCGTGAACGGCGATGTCGTCCCAATCGTCGGGCAAATGCTTTTCGAGCGTGCTGCGCACTATCTCGCGATAGGCCTTTTCCTGGTCCGACCAGCCGAATTCCACGCCCTCGCTCTCCCGATATCGCACTGGAACAAAATGATCCAATGCAGGATCACCCGCCGGATGCTCAACGTCTCACAGGACTATGAACGGATTAGAGATCATCGCCGGCGATGCTGTCGCTTGGCGCGCATCGGGCGCTGCCGGATGGTCCGGAAGAGCTAGTCTTTTTGGACGAGGCACGTTGTTGCCGCGCGGTCCTAGCCATTACTTGCTACATAACAAGACCGTTACATAGTCTCGACACTAATCGGACAATCGGTCAAAAATAAGGGGAGGATTATGCGTAAGGACATCCTGCTGAGTTCGTCCGCGATCGCGGTCCTGTTCACGCTGACCGCGGCGCCCGCCTCCGCCCAGGACACAGAGGCGAAGCCGACTTCCACGACCGGTCAATCGACGAGCAAGCCCGATGACGGGCGTGACACGTTGGGCGACATCGTCGTCACGGCACGCCGAGTCGAGGAAAATCTGCAACGCGTGCCGGTGGCGGTAACGACGTTGTCGTCCAATCAGCTGGAGCAGCGCAATGTGGGCGCGGTTGCTGATCTGCAATTCAATATTCCGAATCTTCAGATCAAGCCCAGCACCATCTACCCGTCGCAGGTCGAGTTCATCGTGCGCGGCCAGCGCCAAGTGCTGTTTACCGACGAGAACGTCGTAACGTACGTCAATGGCGTGCCGCAGACCACGCGTGGCCTGAGCCTTTTCGACATGCAGAGCGTCCAGGCGCTCAAGGGGCCGCAAGGGACGCTGTTCGGTAAGAATTCGATGGGCGGCGCCATGGTGTTCACCACTCGCCGGCCAAGCGACGTCTTCACCGGCGAGGCGTCGATGGAATACGGCAATTACAACCTGATGAAAGCCGATCTCGCCGTCAATTTTCCGCTCGCGAAAGGCGTCGCGCTACGCGTGGCCGGCGAGATCGAGCGTCGCGATGGTATCTTCAAGAATGTCTATCCTGGCCAGCAGGATCTCGGCAATCGTAACAACCAAGCGGTGCGCGGCACGTTGCTCATCAATCCGGGCGACCGCTTCGAAAATCTCACGACGGTCGATTACAAAAGCCGGCAGGAAATCCCCTTTCCTGCCATCATCGAGGCAGCGCCACTCAACGCGACGGGGTTTGGCGGTCTGTTGTCGCTCGTCACGCAGCAAATCGTCGCCTTGCAAAGCCAGCTTGGCGGCGGCACGCCGCTCACGCAGGGCGGGCTGTTGATCCGCCAGGGCAATCCCTTCATCACGCGAGCTTTTACCGGTGTCGGCACGCTGTTTCCAGCGCAGGGTTCGTTTTCCCCGTTCGGATCACCGCTTGTCTCGAGCAATACCAACGGTTCCGATGTGGTAAGCTGGGGGGTGGCCAACTCGACCACGTTCAAGGCGACCGATCAGATCACGCTGAAGAACATTTTCGGTTACCGCTACGAACGCGCGTTCGATCATTCGGACCCCGCAGGAACACAAGCCTTTCAACCAAACCTTTCCCTGTTCCTGAACTGTCTTTTCGCCGGCGCAACGTGCAACGCGGGAATCCCGAGCCCGTTTCCTGGCTACGTTGCGGATAATAACGTCAACTATTACAATAAAATAAAGCAACTTTCTGACGAAGTTCAGGTGATCGGCAAGTTTGATAATCTCGATGTGATTGGCGGATTATTCTACAGCAATACCAAGGTGCTATATTCGGTAAATGCCTATTTCACGGTCGGGCCACTGTCCCTTTACGACGTTCGGTCGACGATGCCCTACGAAGGGCTTCGGCACGGTCAGGCAAATTTCGAGACGAATTCCTATGCCGTCTTCGCGCAAGGTACCTATAATTTCTCCGGGATCGGGTTGAACGGGGTGCGGCTAACGCTCGGGGGGCGCTATACCTGGGACAAGCGCGATTATTTCAGTGAGAATTTCTATACGGCAAATCCCGCCCAATTACTAAGCTTCGCCTCGACACCGGGCGGATCGGCGATCTGTAACGAGGTCAACGGAACGGCTGGCGGTGTTACCGGGGTCAACAACGGTTCGCAGTGCAGCATTTCGGGTAACCGTACTTTCAAGGCCTTCACCTATACAGCGTCGCTCGAATATCAGGCGTCACCCGAAACTTTACTCTACGCCGCAACTCGGCGGGGCTATAAAGCGGGTGGCGCGACACCGACAACGCGCGTGCTGTCCTTTACCTTCTACAATCCAGAAACGATCACCGACTACGAACTCGGTCTCAAGCACCAAGGTTATCTGGGCAAGATCCCGTTCCGGTTCAATGTCGCTGGGTTCATCGGTAAGTACAAGAACATTCAAACTCAGAATATTCTCACGTTTTGCGTCGATCAGGTCGCCTGCAATGTCACGCAGGGCACCTATACCGATCTGATCAACTTCAACGTCGGCAACGCGACGATCAAGGGTGTCGAGATCGATGCTTCGATCAAGCCCTTCCGGGATCTCACGATCGACGGGGGCTTCAGCTATCAGGTGGGCCGCTATGGTAGTGGCTCGAGACTACCACAACCGACCGACCCAACGCAGGGCGCGATTTATAACGGCAACCCGATCGATCTTAACGGCGGTTTCGATCTAAGCGGAAAGGAGTTTGCCGGCCTTGCACGCACGACGTTGAACGTCAGCGCGACGTATCAACCGAGCTGGGTGCCCGAAAGCGTAGCGAAGCCTGCGCTTAGCGTAACCTATTCGTACCGCAGCAGCGCGAAGGGGCTAGCGGTGCAGGGCGTCTATCCTTGGCCGTCCTTCGGCATTTGGGGCGCTCGCTTTGCGCTGGATGAGATCGGCGGTTCGCGGGTGTCTGCAGCATTCTGGATGCAGAACATCGGCAACGACGTGTATAAGATTTATTGCGCCGATAACCTCAACAGCATTGGATACGCCTCCTGCCGCTACGGCGAGCCGCGTACCTATGGCGCAACTTTATCGTTCAAATGGTAGGTGGGCGGATAGCGCGCCGCTGACGATCCCCGCCCGGCTGTCCCGGGCGGGCTTTTCCCTCGGAGGATTCGGCATGGCAATGAAGCTTGTGTCGCTGCTGCGCATGGCGCCTGGTCAGACACGAAAGGCGTTCCGCGATCGCTATGAAACCCAGCATGTGCCGTTTATCCGCAGCGTTCTGCCAGGAATAGAAAGCTATCGCCGTAATTACTTTGTCGAAACGACTGGCGGATTCGACGTGATGACCGAACTGACATTTGCCAGTGTTGACGATTTCGATGCCGCAATGGCGATCGCTACATCGTCGCCAGTCGCGCAACAGATTGCGGCGGATGAAGAGGGATTGTTCGACCGTGCAGCCACGCTGGTTGCTCCCGTGGACATGCGTGAATGACCCAGCGCCTACGTAGCTTGGTATAAGAGCATCGCGCGGAAAAGTGGGCACCGGATTTCCGCAAAAAACGATACGATCGCAATTAATCAGAGCGGCGCGCCTGATCTAGAAATCAGGCACGCCGCACCTTTGTCCGTGGCCAGCCGAATTCCGCCTCGATCTCCCCGACGACCGGACCGAGCGCGAACGCCTGTAGCGCCGCGCACGAATGGCCCATCATTCCGCCGACAACCGCGCGCCAGTACAATCGCCACTCGTCGCGCGCGGTGAGCGCGGGCTGCAGCGCCACGCTCAGGCCGCGATCCGCGCGCAGCCCTCCTTGAGGCCCAGCACTTCATGCGCGATGTCGGATGGATCGCGCTGCCCCGCGAGGAACAGGTCGCCGCGCATGAAGTCCTCGCCCATCGGGCGGCTGGTCGACCATTGCGCGATTGTCCGCCGGTCCTTGATCCGCCACACGCCGTCGCGCCGTTCAAGCTTGTCGATGTAGCGGCCGACCATCTCATCGAGCATCTTTGCGCCGACCGCGTCGCGTGGGAGTGAAGCGTAGAATACCGTCTCCGCCCCGGCATGATCACCGTCAACCCTGATACGGCTCTGGCCCAAGAGGTGCGTCGCGCCGGTCCAGCGTTCCAGGATCGCGTCGGTGCAGGCGTCGGCGAAGTCGGACCCGGTCATCTTCATCGGCCCGTGATCGTCCCAGCTGTCATCATGATAGATATCCCGGATCGCCGCCCGGTCGCAGCGATCGACTGCATGGACATAGGCCTCCAGCACTTCGCGGATCTCCGCGCGGTCGATCAGCAGTTGCAATCTGGGGTCCATGTCGCTCTCCGGTCCGATTTTCGATTATCGCCGCATCTGGCGCGTAGCGCGCGGCGGCGGCATCGTCCTATCGAACGAGGGCGCGGGGGGCGCTACGTGCGACGGGTGGCCGGCGACAAAATGGGAGCGGCATGTGAAGGCTTATCGGATCGACACGTTCACCGGCGCTGCGGGACTGAAGCTGGTCGAGGAGGAAACGCCAACGCCCGGGCGCGGCCAGATCCTCGTCAAGCTCTATGCCGTCTCGCTCAACTTCCGCGACAGCATGATCGTGCAGGGTTTTTTCGGGCCTTATGTGCGCCCCGGCATCATCCCCCTGTCCGACGGCGCGGGCGAGGTCGTGGCGGTGGGCGAGGACGCGACCCGGTTCGCGGTCGGCGATCGGGTCATGCCGATCTTCAACCCGCACTGGATTGGCGGCAAGCGGCCGATCGACGTGTCGCCGATGGGATTGGGTGGCGAGTTCGACGGGACGCTCGCACAGTATATCCTGGTCGATGACATCTGCGCGGTGCGCATCCCCGATCACCTGAGCTACGAGGAGGCGGCGACGCTGCCGTGCGCGGGGGTAACCGCGTGGAGCGCGCTGGTGCAGGAAACCCCGCCGCTGCCCGGCGAGACGGTGGTGACGCAAGGGACCGGCGGCGTCTCGATCTTCGCGCTCCAATTCGCTAAATTGTTCGGCGCGCGCGTGATCGCGACCAGCAGCAGCGACGCCAAGCTGGCGCGGTTGCGCGACCTGGGCGCCGACGAGACGATCAACTATCGCGACACCCCCGCGTGGGACGCGCGCGTCAAGGAATTGACCGGCGGCCTGGGCGCCGACCTTATCGTCGAAGTGGGCGGGGCGGGGACGCTGCCGACCAGCTTCCGCGCGGCGCACGCCAACACCCGCATCGCCATCGTCGGGATGGTCGCCGGCGCCAGCGGCGGCGAGGGGTTTGATTTTATGAGTTGGATCGCCTCGACCTATCGCACCGGGGTCGGCAGCCGCGGTGACTTCGAGGACATGAACCGCGCCATCGCCTGGCACCGCGTGAAACCGGTGGTGGATCGCGTGTTCGGCTTCGACGAGGTTGCCGCCGCGTTCGAATATTTCGACGGCAAATCCTATTTCGGCAAGGTTGTGATCCGGATCGACTGAGAGTCTGTTTGAAAACGCGCTGAGGGCGCGTTTCGCGGCACCAGCCGGCTCCCCACCGACCTCCCAATCAGGCTATTCTATGGGAGGTCGGGTGGCGGAGCGGGCGAAGCAGCCTAAGTTCCGGCGATGCGCAGCATCGATGGAAAGGCTGCGGAGGGTGGTGCGGCCTCAAAACACGCTCTTTCGCGAGTCTTCAAACAGACTCTGAGCGCGGCGCTGCTGTCCGGACAGACGATGCCTGGCACGCTTACGCCTGGATAGGGCGGATCATGGAGAGCAACCGAAAATGGCCCAACGATGACCGCGAACATGCCTGCCTTCGATCCCGCCGCGCTGCGCGCGAAATACGACCTCGAGCGCGATAAACGCCTGCGCGCCGATGGCAACGACCAATATGTCCATCTCGAAGAGCATAGTACCCACTTCCTCGACGATCCCTATACGCCCCGCGAGGAGCGCGCACCCGTCACGCGTGATGTCGAGGTCGTCATCCTTGGCGGCGGCTTTGGGGGATTGCTTACCGCCGGGCGCCTATCCGAAGCCGGGATCGACGATTTCCTGGTGATCGAGAAGGGCGGTGATTTTGGCGGCACGTGGTATTGGAACCGATATCCGGGTGCTGCGTGTGATGTTGAATCCTACGTCTATCTGCCGCTGCTCGAAGAGACCGGCTACATGCCGAGCGAGAAATATGCCGGCGGAGAGGAAATCTACGCCTATTCGCGAAAGATCGGCGAGAAATACGGCCTGTACGACAAGGCGCTGTTCCAGACCCTGATCGACGCGTTCCGTTGGGACGAGAGCTCGGGCAAGTGGATCGTCGAGACAGACCGGGGCGACGACATCAAGGCGCGCTACGTCATCGTCTGCGCCGGCCATTACCAGAACCCCAAGCTGCCCGGCATCCCCGGCGTGCTCGATTTCAAGGGCCATTCGTTCCACACTAGCCGCTGGGACTATGACTATACCGGCGGCAACCAGGAGGGCGGGCTCGACAAGCTCAAGGACAAGACCGTGGCCATCATCGGCACCGGTGCGACCGCGGTGCAGTGCATCCCGCACCTAGGGCGGTCGGCAAAGCAGCTCTACGTGTTCCAGCGCACGCCGTCGTCGGTCGATCTGCGCGGCGACCGTCCGACCGATGCCGCGTGGTTCAATGCGCTGGAACCGGGCTGGCAGAAGGCGCGGATGGATAATTTCATTGCCCTGACCAGTGGCATCCCGGTCGAGCGTGACATGATCGACGACAGCTGGACGAAGCCCATGTTCCGTGCACTGAGCGAGGGCGCCGGTAAGCCGATCGAGCAATTCTACCAGATCATGCAGATGAACGATTTCTCCATCATGGAGGGCGTTCGCGCTCGCGTCGCCGAGACCGTCGCCGACGTCGAGACTGCCGAGGCGCTCAAGCCGTGGTATAATCGTTTGTGCAAGCGGCCGTGCTTCCATGACGACTACCTGCCGACCTTCAACCGCCCCAACGTGACGCTGGTCGATACCGAAGGCCGCGGGGTCGAGCGGATCACTGAGCGCGGCCTCGTGGTCGACGGGAATGAATATCCGGTCGATTGCATCGTGTTCGCGACGGGCTTCGATCTCGCGGCCTATTCCGGACTAGCGGTGCCTGTCTATGGTCGCGACGGCCAGAGCCTAGCCGACAAGTGGCGCGAGGGTGCAACGACGCTGCACGGCATGCACGTCCACGGCTTTCCCAACCTGTTCATCGTCGGCACGACACAAAGTGCCTGGGGTGCGAACTTCCCGCATATGATGGAGGAGCAGGCGCGCCACATCGCCTATGTGCTCGGCGAGCTCAAGCGGCGCGGGGCCACCCGCGTCGAGGTGACCGAGGCGGCAGAGGCGGAGTGGGTCGCACGGCACGAGGCGGAATCGGCGCGACTGACCGCCATCTGGGCCGAATGCACGCCCAGCTATTTCAACAACGAGGGTCAGCCGTCGCCGGCGATCAGCCGCAACGGTGGGTTCGGATCGGGCGTCATCCCGTTCGTACAGATCCTGGAAGGTTGGCGCGCCGACGGGCAACTGGCCGGGCTGGAGCTGCAGAAGGCGGTATAAAGTCGCGGTCAGATGCCGCCGAGGCAGACGTATTTGATCTCGAGATAGTCCTCGATACCGTATTTCGATCCTTCACGTCCGAGTCCGCTCTGCTTGACCCCGCCGAACGGGGCGACCTCGGTCGAGATGATGCCGGTGTTGACCCCGACAATGCCGTATTCCAGCGCCTCGGCGACGCGCCACACCTTGCTTAGGTCGCGGGCATAGAAATAGGCCGCTAGGCCGAAGATTGTGTCGTTGGCGAGGCCGATCACCTCGTCCACCGTGTCGAAGCGGAAAACGGGGGCGAGCGGCGCGAACGTCTCTTCCTCCGCCACCAGCATAGCGCGGGTCGCGCCGGTGATGACCGTTGGTTCGAACCAAGTGCCGCCAAGGTCAGATCGCTTGCCGCCGGCAACCAAGACGCCGCCGTTCGCCAGCGCGTCCGCGATATGCTGCTCGATCTTTTCGACCGCGCCCCGGTTGATGAGCGGGCCGAGTTGCGTCCCCTCCGCCATGCCGTCGCCGATCTTCAGCGCGCGAACGGCGGCGGTCAGCTTCTCGACGAACGCATCGTGGATCCCGGCCTGGACGTAGAGCCGGTTGGCGCAGACGCAGGTCTGGCCGGCATTGCGGAACTTGGACTGGAGGGCACCTTCGACCGCGGCGTCGAGGTCGGCGTCGTCGAACACGATGAACGGCGCGTTGCCGCCGAGTTCGAGGCTGAGTTTGGTGATGTTCTGCGCGGCATTGCGCATCAGCTCGCGGCCGATCTCTGTCGATCCGGTGAAGCTGATCTTGCGAATGTCTGGGCTGGCGCAGAACGCATCGCTGATCTCGACCGCCGATCCGGTGATGCACGACAGGATGCCCGGTGGTATGCCCGCCTCCATCGCAAGCTTGCACAACGCCAGCGCGGTTAGCGGTGTCGCGCTCGCCGGCTTGACGATCATCGGACACCCTGCCGCCAGCGCCGGCCCGGCCTTGCGTGTGATCATCGCGGCAGGGAAATTCCACGGGGTAATCGCCGCTGCGACGCCGATCGGCTGCTTCATCACCATGATGCGCAGGTTCGGCTGATGCGCAGGGATCAGGTCGCCGTAGATCCGTTTCCCTTCCTCCGCGAACCATTCGATGAAGCTGGCAGCATAAGTTACTTCGCCGCGCGCCTCGGCGATCGGCTTGCCCTGCTCGGCGGTCATGATCCGCGCGATATCCTCTCGATGTTCGACGATCAGTTCGAACCAACGGCGTAGCACCTGGGCCCGGTCCTTTGCCGTACGCGCCGCCCAAGCCGGCAGCGCCTCCCGCGCTTTCGCCACCGATGCTTCGACCGCCGGCCGGCCCAGCCGGGGAACCCGGGCGATCTCATCGCCGGTCGCCGGGTTGGTGACCGCGAAGGTTTGGGCGGCCGTGACCCATTCGCCGCCGATCAGACAGCGTTGTTCCAGCAGGTCGGGCCGAGCGAGCGAGAGAGTTGCCATGATGCGTCCTTCAAGGTGGCGAGGACGCCTCGCAGCACGTGCGATCGGGCAGCATCGTCCTATTGGACCATGCGAGTTGGGCGGAAAAAGCTAGGCGGTTGAGCAGGAGCAAGAGGATGTGCGGCAATGCCCAAGGTTATCTATCGCACCCATGACGGCGATACGCATGAGGTCGATGTGGCGGCGGGCCGCTCGGTGATGCTCGGAGCGACCATCAATGGCGTGCCGGGGATCGACGCCGACTGCGGCGGCACGCTCTCGTGCGCGACCTGCCATGTCTATGTCGCGCGCGACTGGCTTGATCGTCTGCCGCAGATGGACGACATGGAAAACGACCTGCTGGAAAGCACTGCCATGCCCCGTCAGGATAACAGTCGTCTTTCCTGCCAGATCGACATGACCGCCGACCTCGACGGCCTGACCGTCGACATTCCCGAACGCCAGTTTTGACCATGGCCGGTTTGTTGGTGGTCGGCGGTTCCTATGCCGGACTCGGCATTGCAGCGACCGCGCGCCAGTACGGCTATGGCGAACCAATCACGATCCTGACCGACGAACAGTATCTTCCCTATCACCGGCCGCCGCTGTCGAAGGGGTTTCTGACCGGCGAGAGCGATCTCGACAGCCTATTGCTCAAAGGCGAAAAATTCTACGCCGACAAGGATATTCGCGTCATCTTCGGCGCGCGCGCCACCGCGATCGACAAGGCGGGGTCGGTCACCACCGAAGCTGGCCGGTTCGCGTTCGACACGTTGGCGCTAACCACCGGCACACGGGCGCGAGCCATCCCGATCCGCGGATGCGACCTCGACGGCGTGGTGTCGCTGCGCTCGCTCGCCGACGCGCAGGCGATCCGCGCGCGAATGGACACGGTGCGATCGGTCGTGGTTGTCGGTGGCGGCTTCATCGGGCTGGAACTGGCGGCGTCTTTCGCCAAGGCTGGGCTGGCGGTAACAGTGATCGAGGGCGCGCCGCGGGTGATGGCGCGTGTGGTCGGCAAATCAATCTCCGACCATGTCGAAGCGCGGCTCGTGCGTGAAGGAGTCACGTTGCTATGTGGCACCGGCGTCGAGACGATCGAGGGCGATGTCGGCCGCGTCACCGGCGTGCGCGACACCCGTGGCGGGCGACATCCCGCCGACATGGTCGTGATGGCGGTGGGCGCCGTGCCCAACACCGAATTGGTCGCGCCGCTGGGCCTGGCCGGACAGAATGGCGTGCTGGTGGACGAACACGGCCGGACCGCCGATCCGCGCATCTTCGCGGCGGGCGATTGCGCATTCGGACCCAATCTGTTTGCCGGCCGCGATCTGCGGCTCGAATCGGTCCAGAATGCCACCGATCAGGCCAAAGCGGCCGGCGCCGCCATCGCCGGCGCCGCCTTCGTCAACGACGCGGTGCCGTGGTTCTGGTCCGACCAGTTCGACATGAAACTGCAGATGGTTGGTTTCAGCGAGGGCGCCACGCACGAGGTGGTGCGCGGATCGCCCGATACGGGCTCGTTCTCGGTTTTCTATATGCGTGAGACGCGCGTCATCGGCATTGAATCGGTCAATGCCGTGTCCGATCATGTGTTCGGCCGCAAGCTGCTCAAGATCTCGCACGCGATCGACCATCGCGCGATCGCCGATGCCGGGACGCCATTGCGCGACTTGCTGCCGGCCTGAACGCCGACGTTAGTCCGATGAGACGTAGGGCCGGGCGCGGTTCGATCGCAATGTTCCGGCGATATCGGACCTTTCGACAAGAGCACGAAGCCCATCATCCGCGCCGCCATCTTTCACGAACCCGGCCGCCTGCTGTCGGTCGAGACGCTGCCCGATCCGGCGCCGGGCGCGGGCCAGTTACTGGTCCGCGTGGCGCGGTGCGGCATCTGCGGCAGCGACCTGCACATGACTGACGGGCATGGCTACACCGTGCCGGCCGGGACCGTATTGGGACACGAGTTCACCGGCGAGGTGGTCGGGATTGGCCCGAACGTCGTGGGTTTTGCGGTCGGCGACCGGATAGCGGCGATGCCGATTGCGGGCTGCGGGTCGTGCCGTCGGTGCCTGTCGGGCGAGCCGGCGTGGTGCACGGCGGTCAGCTATCTTTTCGGCGGTTATGCCGAGCTGGCGTTGGTCAGCGCGACGACTGCGGTGAAACTGCCGGCCACATTGTCCGATCGCGATGGAGCGCTGGTCGAACCACTGGCAGTCGCATTGCACGGCGTTGCGATGGCGGGACTGCGGCCCGGTGCACGAGTGCTGGTGCAGGGGGCTGGGCCGATCGGGCTGGCCGCGTTGTTCTGGGCATGGCGGCTGGGCGCGGGCAGGGTCGATGTGATCGAGCGAATGCCGGCGCGCGCGGCCATTGCCGCGGCGTCGGGGGCGACGTCGGTGGCGGGGCCTCGCGACGTCGCGGAGCGGGATTCCGGTGAGCCGGCCGATCCCGATACGATGTACGACCTGGTCGTCGAGTGCGTAGGCCGGCCGGGGCTGTTGATGCAGGCGCTGAGGGAGCTGCGGCCCGGCGGTACGATCGTGTCGCTGGGCTATTGCTTCGCGCCGGACGCGATCGTGCCGGCCAGCGCCGGGCGGCGCGAGGCTCGTGTGCTGTTCCCACAACTCTACACCGCTTCCGAATTCCGTCACGCGCTCGACGTGCTTGATGCTGGCGCGGTCGAGCCGCGTAACATGGTCACCAACACGGTGTCACTTGATGGCCTGCCGGCCGCGTTCGAGGCGCTGCGGAGCGATCCGACCGAATGCAAGGTGCTGATCGACCCGTTCGCGCGTGTGGCGGGTCATGGTTGAGGGCTATCCCGACGTCGCTCCGGGCTTGCCCGACCGGTTCCGCGCGGCGATGCGGCGGCTGGCGGCATCGGTAGCGATCGTCGTGGCGCGTGGCGACGATGGGCCAATCGGGATGGCCGCGACCTCGATCACATCGCTGACGGCTGATCCGCCCGCGGTTCTGGTGTGCGTCAACCGCGCTACCAGCTTGCACGCCCTACTCGTGCCGACCGCGCCGTTGTCGGTGAATCTGCTTTCCCGGCATCAATATGCCGTGTCGGCTGCGTTCGGTGGCGGCCTGCCACGCGATCAGCGCTTTGCGGTCGGCGATTGGGGGCAAGATATAAATGGGCTGCCGCGGCTCGAGGCAGCACAGGCGAACCTGCGCTGCGTGATCGACGTGATGATCGCCTACAGCACGCATAGTATCGTCATCGCGCGCGTGCTCCAGGCAGATGTCAGCGACGAGGTTGCGCCGCTGATCTACCAAGATGGAGGCTATCTGTGACCGACGCCGCTAAACGTTATGGCGCGATGCTGTTCGGCGCGCTGCGCGACCGACGAACGGTGCCGCCGCTGATCGCGCAGGATTCGGCGCTGACGATCGACGACGCCTATGCGATCAGCCTTGATTTTCTCGAGCGGCGACGGCGCGAGGGCGAGCGCGTGGTCGGCAAGAAGATCGGCGTCACCAGCAAGGCGGTGCAAGACATGCTTGGTGTCCACCAGCCCGACTTCGGCTTCCTGACCGATTGGATGCAGGTCGCCGGCGATATCGACGTTGACGCCAAGGCTCTGATCGCGCCGCGCGCCGAGGCCGAGATCGCCTTCGTGCTGAAGGCGTCTCTGAACGGACCAGGAGTGAGCGCGGCCGATGTCGTCGCCGCGACCGATTTCATCGTGCCATGCTTCGAGATCGTCGACAGTCGCATCACCGATTGGAAGATCGCGATCGTCGATACCATTGCCGATAACGCTTCATGCGGGGTGTTTGTGTTGGGCAATGAGCGGCTCGACCCCAATGGGCTGGATCTGCCTGGGCTGCACGTGGCGGTAACCAAGAACGGCGCGCCGCTTTCGGAAGGCTATGGTCATGCCGTGCAGGGCGATCCGGCGCAGGCCGTAGCGTGGCTCGCGAATACGCTGGGTGCCTATGGCGTGACGCTGGATGCCGGCGACGTGATCTTGTCGGGCAGCTTGGTGCCGCTGGCGCCGGCCGCGAAAGGAGATCGATTTGCAATGACGCTCAGCGACAAGGGCATGCCGATCGGCACTTGTGTCGCCAATTTTGTGTGAGGAAGACATTATGGCACGCGTAAAAGCGGCGATCATCGGTTCGGGCAATATCGGCACCGATTTGATGATGAAGATGATAAAATATCCGCAGAATATGGAGTTGGCCGCGGTGGTCGGCATCGATCCGGCGTCGGAAGGGCTGGCGATGGCGCGCGAACACGGCATCGCCACCACGCACGAGGGCATCGAGGGTCTGCGGGCGCTGCCCTGCTATCCCGAGATCGGCATCGCGTTCGACGCAACCAGCGCTTACGCGCACAAGGTCCACGACGCTGCGTTGCGCGCCGATGGCATCCAGGTGGTGGACCTGACTCCGGCGGCGATCGGGCCGTTCACCGTGCCGCCGGTCAATATGCACGCCAACCTCGATGCACCCAATGTCAACATGGTGACGTGCGGCGGGCAGGCGACGATCCCCATGGTCGCGGCGGTCAGTCGGGTCGCCCGAGTGCCCTATGCGGAGATCGTCGCGTCGGTTTCGTCGCGGTCGGCGGGACCTGGGACACGCGCCAATATCGACGAATTCACGCGCACCACCGCGCGCGCCATCGAAGCAGTCGGCGGCGCGGAAAGAGGCAAGGCGATAATCATCCTGAACCCCGCCGAACCGCCGATGATCATGCGCGACACGGTGTTCACCTTGTCTGAAGGCGCCGACGAGGAGGCTATCCGTGCATCGGTGAACGAGATGGTCGCGGAAGTGCAGCGATACGTTCCTGGCTATCGCCTGAAACAGGAGGTGCAGTTCGAGCGTTTCGGCGACAATAACCGATTGAAGATTCCCGGCTTGGGCGAGTTCACAGGTCTCAAGACGATGATCCTGCTCGAAGTGGAGGGAGCGGGCGACTACCTGCCCAGCTATTCGGGCAATCTCGATATCATGACTGCCGCGGCTAAGGCGACCGGCGAGCTGCTCGCGGAACGCCGCATCGCCGCGCTGGCTGCCTGAAGGGGAGGAAGACGATGAGCGGCTTCGACGTTGCCAGGGGCGACGAACTCTACATCCAAGACGTGACATTGCGCGACGGTATGCACGCCATCCGTCACATGTACGGGATCGACCACGTTCGGGCTATCGCGCAGGCGCTGGATCGCGCGGGCGTCGATGCCATCGAGGTCGCGCACGGCGATGGTCTGTCGGGCATGAGCTTCAATTACGGCTTCGGCGCGCACACTGACTGGGAATGGCTGGAGGCGGTGGCCGACGTCCTGACCAATTCGGTGCTGACCACCCTGATCCTGCCCGGGGTCGGTACGGTCGACGAATTGCGCCGCGCTTATGATCTCGGCGTGCGTTCGGTGCGCGTCGCGACGCATTGCACCGAAGCCGATGTGTCGAAACAGCATATCGGAATCGCGCGTGATCTGGGCATGGACGTGTCCGGTTTCCTGATGATGAGCCACATGATCGAACCCGATGCGTTGGCACAGCAGGCACTGCTGATGGAAAGCTACGGCGCGCAATGTGTCTATGTCACCGACAGTGGTGGCGCGCTCGACATGGATGGGGTGCGCGCCCGATTTGAGGCTTATGACCGGGTGCTGAAGCCCGAGACGCAGCGCGGGATGCATGCCCACCACAATCTGTCGCTCGGCGTCGCCAATTCGATCGTGGCGGCGCAGTGTGGCGCGGTCCGGATAGACGCCAGCCTGACCGGCATGGGCGCGGGCGCCGGGAACGCCCCGCTGGAGGTGTTCGTCGCCGCCGCCGAGCGCAAGCAGTGGAACCACGGCTGCGATGTGATGGCGCTGATGGACGCGGCGGAGGATCTGGTCCGCCCGTTGCAGGACCGGCCGGTCCGGGTCGACCGGGAGACCCTCGCGCTCGGATATGCCGGGGTCTATTCGAGCTTTCTGCGTCATGCCGAAAAGGCGAGCGAGACTTATGGTATCGACACGCGCGCGATCCTGGTCGAACTCGGACGGCGCAAGATGGTCGGCGGACAGGAGGACATGATCGTCGACGTCGCGCTCGACATGCTCAAGGCGCGAGAGCACGCCTGAGGCGATGCCGATGGTCGCGCCCGAGCGGCTGGTCGCGAACGGCGCTGACGAGGTGGTGCGTTTCCTCGGAGATCGGGGATGCGCGCACATCTTCGGCCTACCGGGCAGCTCGCTTGTTTCGCTGATCCACGCGCTGGAGCAGAGCGATATCGACATCGTGCCGACGGTGCACGAGGCGGTGACGGTCGCCGCCGCCGACGGTTATTCGCGAGTGAAGGGAGCGGGCTTTGCCTATCTCTATATGCTGCCGGGCACCGCCAACGGGTTGGCCAACCTCTACAACGCCTGGCGCGACGAAAGCCCGGTGCTGGTGCTGGCGTCTCAGCAGGCTTCGACGTGGCGTACCCGCGAGGGCACGATCGGCGAGGCCGACATCCTGCGCGCCGCCGAGCCCTTTACCCGCTTCTCGCAGGAGATAGGGCTTGGGACGCCCGTACGCCGCCTGCTCGATTCCGCCTGGCGAGCAGCGACCGGCTATCCGGGCGGCCCGGCGTTCGTGTCGCTGCCCGGCGACGTGCTGGAAAACGCAGCGCCGGTACGGCCGGCGCGTGCCAGCGTGCGCGTGCCGGCTGGAGCTCCGGATGTTGGCGTGGTGGCGGCGCGACTGGCGGCGGCCGAACGCCCATTGATCATCGCGGGTGGGCAGCTGCGGCGCTATGGTGGAGTCGAGACTTTGGCCCGGCTTGCCGAGGTGCACGGGATCGCGCTGGCAACCGAGCCGGGTTTCTTGGATCGGCTGCCGATCCCGCCCGGACATCCGCGTTCGATCGGTAGCCTTACCGGCATTTCGGGATCCGTTGCCGATGCCCGCGCCGACGTGGTGGTGATGGTTGGCGGACGGCTGGTGGCGGAAGGGCATCCGCGCGTCGACGAATGGTTTGCGGGCGCCGGCTTCGTGGCGCACGTCAATGCCGATCCCGCCAAGCTGGAGGAAACACGCACCGCCGACTGGGCCTGCGCTTGCGATCCGGCTGCGTTCGTCGCGGCGCTGGCCGCAGCGCTGGCGCCACCGACCCCCGACCAACTGGCGGCGCGTATCGATTTCATTGCCGGCTGCCGCGCGACACCGCTGCCTGACCTGCCCTTCCTCAAGACGCTTGCCGCTTATGGCCAGGCGCTCGCCGGGGTGCACGATGCGCTGGAGCGCGGCTGGGTGGTGGACGAGGCGGTTATGGGATCGATCGCGCTGATCCAGTCGCTAAGGACCGGCGACGGCAGCCGCTACGTCGGCGCGACCGGCGGCTCGCTAGGCTGGGGCACCGGTGCGGCAGTCGGTGTAGCGCTGGCATCGGGCGAGCCGGTGACGTGCGTGCTGGGCGATGGCGCATTGCGCTTTGGTGCGCAGGGGCTGTGGACCGCGGTCGCGCGGCGACTGCCGATCACGTATGTCGTGCTCGACAACGGCGGCTACGGTTCGACCCGTTATTTTGCGCGTGAGTTCGCCGCACGTGAGGGAAACGGTAACATGGCGCCGGCTTATGCCGGCATGGACCTGCGTGCTGGCGGCAGCGACGTCACCGACATCCTGCGCGGCTTCGGCGTGTCGGTGGGCGATAGGGTAGATCCCGCCGGCGCGCGGGGCGCGATCGAGGCAGCTTGGGCGGCTGCCGCTGACGGGCCAAATTCGGTCGTTATCGATCTGCCGTTCGGCGATTGAGACGACGCGCCCCCCCTTATTGGAGTAGACTCGCCGGATCGCGGCCGAGCGGCACCAGGCTACTCGTCAGCAGGGACACCAGTTGTGATTGGCGCTCGACGTCCGCCTTGGAGAACATCGACCGCAAGTGCGCACGCGCCGTGTTGTGGCGAATGTTGAGGCGCTCCTCGACTTCCTTGAGCAGCAATCCCCGGGCCAGCCCCACCGCGACGCTCGCCTCGGTCATCGTGAACGAAAATTGTTCTTGCAGAAGCTTGATGTCGATCTGATCGACTACGTCGTTTACCCGCATGAAGATGAGGGCACACGCTTCCTCGTCCGCCGATACCGCCGACGGACAGGTTTGCGACCGAACGATCAGGTGGACTCGATTGAAGCTGTCGTCGCGGAAGATCGACATCGCGTGCGACGTACCGGGCGCGTCGGTGGTCAATGCGCCCTTCAATACCTTGCGCAGGATCGCGTCTTCCTGGCTGACTGCCGCGACCAATCCGCGCGAGGTCTGCTTGAGCCCGATCTCGCGCTCGAGCGCGAATTTCGCGGTTTCGTTCAGCGGTGTGACGCTGTTGGACTGGTTGACCAGGATCGCGGCGATCCCAAGGCTGTCGAGCGCTTGAGTCTGGAATTGGCTAACCACCTGCGCTTTGGTGAAGTCACGCCGCATGCGGATCGTACGTTGGAAATGGCTGGCAAAGTCGACGAAACTCTCGACGTCCAACTCATCGAATTTCGGCTGAGTTGCGCCGCGGCTGCAGTTCAGGGTGATTTGCGACCCCTCATCGTCGAGCACGCTCATCGTAATCGTGTAGGCTACGTCATAACGCGCCAGCACCTCTTGAACCTGCGTACTTGTGACGTCGTTGCGCCAGTCGATCACGGTAACGTCGCCGCAGCGCAGCATGGAAGGTGCCAATTCACAGCCTGGCAGCTTCGCCCATTCCTCGAGGGCCCCCTCGTCTACGAGCGGCCCCTGCGCAAACAGTATCTGACGCGGAGTCGCTTCCTTCGTCGCGATGCGCAGGCAGCCGACATTCGCGTTCATACACTGGCGCAACAGTTCGAGCGCCTGCGCCCAGGTTTCATCTTCTTGCACGCAGCGGTAAATCAGTGACAGTAATTCACTGACCTTCGCCGGAATCGATGTCCGGTCGCTCATATCGTCCTCTCCGTGTGCGGAGCGATCGATCTTCCGTGTCATCCCGACGGGACAGACAGCCTGCGATCATCGTCTCTCACAAGGTTGGTAGGTCACAAAC